>Ga0233425_10005268_pt1 | contig 20602 bp, 14 predicted proteins | sample Watercolumn_Towu_2_FD_181712 | JGI IMG/M metagenome (GOLD analysis project Ga0233425, IMG submission 181712) | Freshwater microbial communities from Lake Towuti, South Sulawesi, Indonesia - Watercolumn_Towuti2014_140_MG | ecosystem: Environmental > Aquatic > Freshwater > Lake | place... | reverse complement strand
AGATGCGGTTCTCGGTGGACCTCGTAGTCGACCGTGAAGTGGAGGACGACTTTGGTGTCTCGGCGAAAGCTGCGATCTCGACATTCCGGTATGAGGTGGCATTCCAGCGCAGCGACAGGGATGGAGTGTCGGTGCTCGAGCTCTCAGAAGAGGCGCTCCTCCCTCTCTCACTCGGCTCGATGCATAAAGGGCTGGGTTTCAAGACGTCCAGGGGTTTCCGAAACTCGTGTTTGACCGGTCGGCGTCCGGGAAAGCTCATCTCCACCGAGGTTGTGGAAGGTGGACCCCAGATTACCACACACCAGGAGGGGCATGGAGGACGGCGCCGCGTGCTTGCGTCCAAGTCGTCCATCACTGTCGTCGGGGGCACTGTCTCTGCAGAGTTCCCCTCCGTCCTAGCAGTGCATCGCGAGATGGAGTCGTGGCAGACGCTCTTGCTTGAACCTACCGCGATGCGGTCGCCGTCCAGTTACCGGGACCCGGACCGGATTGACCCGAGAGGTGCTCACCTTCCTCGGACACTGGCTCGATTGACCCGCATGGAGACGTCTCCAGGATCTATCACGTCGGAACTGTCGAACCGGCTCGCGGAGATCGTCGATGGAGTGCACGAGATCCGTTTGTCCGACGACACACGCCGCGAGACCTGGACCGTCGAGGCGGCTGGCCGCGATGGGGTGTTTCATCCCGCGAGCGCGTTGTCCGATGGAACTCTCCGGTTCCTCACGCTGGCTACGATCGAACGGGACCCGAAGGTGCGCGGTCTCCTGTGCTTGGAGGAACCGGAGAACGGTATCCACCCTGCGCGGATACCAGGAATGGTCGATCTCTTGACTGATATCGCCGTGGATACAGAGATCGAGGTGTCCGATGGAAACCCGCTTCGGCAGGTCGTGATCAACACGCACTCACCCGAGGTCGTCACACAGGTCTCACCCGAGGATTTCGTGTACCTCGAAGAACGACAGACCCTCGAGGGGCGAGTGGCCGCCATCAGGGTTCCCTACGCCTCATGGCGTCGAGTAGCATCCAGTTCGTCCGATGTACTCGTGTTGACACCGAGTCAAGCCCAGGCCTATCTGCTGAAACCCGATCTGGAGAACATCCAGCTTTGGCTGCCATTCGGCCACCCAGAGACGTCGCCGACACGATGAAGCCCTTCGTCTATACGCTCCTGTCCGACGGATCGAGCGATAGGGTGTTGCTCCGCGTGATCGACTGGTTGCTGCTACAGAAGCCTCAGGTCGGCATGGCTGGGTTGGTCGGCCAGGCAGCCGACCTTTCTTCTCTCCCATGTCCTCCGGAGCTGAGGGACCTGCCTGGTCGGATGCGGTCTGCAGCCCACTATTATCCTTGTGATGTGTTGTTCGTCCACCGCGATGCCGAGGGGCAGCCGATGGAGCGTCGTGTGGAGGAAATCCGAGAGGCAGCACGAGAAGCACTCCTCGCACCGATTCCAGTCGTCCCGGTCCGGATGACGGAAGCATGGCTGCTTATCGATGAAATGGCGTTACGTCGAGCCGCAGACAACCCAGCAGGCCGAGTGCCGTTAGATCTGCCGCCTCCGCGGAGGATTGAACAAATTCCTGATCCGAAGGAACGGCTGCGACAGCTTCTCGAGAACGCTTGCGAGAAACACGGCCGGCGATTGAAGGCGTTCAAGCGTGATCTCCCGAAACGTATCCAGCGTGTGGCCCAGCTCATCAATGACTTCACCCCGCTTCGGCAGCTTCCGGCATTCAAGGCATTCGAGATAGCGACGGATGAGGTGCTGACCCAACTCGATCAGCATACGAGACCTCGGTCCGAGGAAGGATGACGACCCACAACGACCAATCCCGGACCTGATCCGAGTCACTCCGCGAAGGGGTCGACCCCTACCGGGGGTGCCCCGAGGTCCCCCCTCGAGGGGGTCGACCCCCGTGTGGGGTGATCCAAGATCCCCTCGGAACGGGCTGGACGGCGCTCCCACCCGATCATTGGTCGGTCCGACATCGACTCGAGCCCCCTTCGGACCGATGTCGGGTCGGATCGGACGCGACTCAGGTCGGCGGTGTCCCGACCCGAGGTCCCCCCTCGAGGGGGTCGACCCCCCGGATGGGGTGATCCAAGGTCACCCCTGGAGGAGCTCGACACTCACCATGAGGTGCCCCGAGGTCCACTCGGACTCGATGCCGCTCGGTTCCGGCCAGTGGTCGTTCCGACATCGACTCGAGTCGCATCCGAACCGGGCGGGGTCGGATCGGACACGACTCCGGTGGACACGTCCCTGTCCGGAAGGCAAGACAAGCCCTCTCCCCATGGTCTTCTGGCCTACCTGGCCCTCTCCCGATTTTGAGCGCATCTCCGCTCCGTGCTACTCTCCGCACCGGGAGTTCGGCCATGAGTGAGCAGTCCAAGCGCCCACACGTCAAGAGAACCGCGTTCGCGCAGCAAGCCGTGGACTTCAGCGACTACTTCGGCATGTTGTTCGAGAAGTCTCCCGTCAAGGGCGACGTGCCCCGTCACGCAACGTTGGTCGCTCCGGAGGGCATCAGCACCGGTGGCGGAAAGCAGGGGAGGCAGGCTCTCGTCCTCAAGGCCGAGAACGAGGTCGGCACGGGCCTCACCGTGGGCTGGGTCGATCGGAACCAGAGGATGGCGGCGCTCAGGACCTACGAGTACCTCGTGGAGCAGCACCAGCAGCGGTTCGGGAAGAAGCCGTTCGAGCTCGACAAGGACTCGTATGACGCCTTTTTCAAGAAGGCACAGGAGTTTTTCACGAAAGAGAAGCTCCCCGTCAAGGTCGAGTCGACCGTCCGGATCGCGTCGCAGCCACCCGCCGCGCCCGCCGCGAAGACGGGCGGGACGTCCTCCCGAGGCCAGTTCGTGCTCGTCCTCGTGCTGGTGTTCCTGCTCGCCGTCGCCACGACAGCAGCCGTGATCCTCGCCATGGATTGAGCTCACTGCCCTCGGGTGGCGGCTCGGGCGTACAGCAGCGCCGGCATGTCCTGGGGTGCGGCGACGACCAGTCGACCGGCGTGACGCGACAGCCTGCGCCTCGCCGCTTCGAGGCGGCGGCGCTCCTCGATCTCGAGCAGGGCCCTGACCTGCTCCGTGAGCGGCTCCGAGGCCGGGTGCGCGAAGTGCGGCGCGAACGGCACGATCACGAGCAGCGGCCTCCTCGTCGTCCCGGCCATTCGCAACCCGCGTTCGACCTGGTCCCACGCTCCGATCCCCTCGAGGTCGCTGATGAGGAGCAGCGAGTGGACCCGCTGCCTGCTCGCTCCGATGGTGGCGAGCGCCGCGGAAAGCCCCTTCGCCTTCTCACCGTGGCTCGTGCCCCCCCGGTAGGGGATCGGAAGCCCGCGGGCGCGGCAATAGCGACGGAGCTCGGCGAGCTGGCTGTTCGTCGCAAGCTCCCGGTCCTTCGGCCGCGGCTTGCCCAGGATGCCCCGGATCTGCTTGACCATCGTGTCCACGTCGAACGGCCACACGCCGCCGTGGAGGTGCGGTAGCGTGATGCCTTCCTGCTGCCGGAGGTGCGCTGCAACCGCTTCCACCAGCTCGACGTCCGTCATGTCGGTGAGGTCTTCGTCGACTCGATCGAAGAGCCCGATGAGAGCCTCGGTGATCCGGAGCCAGTGCGTCCAGCCTTCGCCCGGCGGGACGTGGACCAGCACGCGCGAGTCGAACGCCACCAGCGCGACGCGGTCGTTGCGCCCCAGTGCGAGCCGGGCATAGGCGCACGCCGCCTCCACCCCGTAGTCCAGCTTGCGCTTGCCGGGCGCTCCGGGCCGCATCGTGGCCGACCCGTCCAGGATGATGACGTGCGTGGCCTGGATCTCGCTCTCCATCTGCCGGACCATCAGACGTCCGGTCCGTGCCGTGGCCTTCCAGTCGATCGATCGGAACGGGTCGCCGGATCGGTGCTGGCGGATCTCCTTGAGCTCGGTCCCCGACCCGTGGAGGTTGAGGAAATGCCGCCCCGTGCGGTCGAGCGGGCTGCCGGTGAGCGGATGCCCGGGCATCCGCCTCCCGGCGGCAGGCCTGGGAAACGCCGAGAGCGAGAGCGTCGAGGGGAAGTAGAGGTGCATCTGGATCAGACCGAAGCGATCGGTCATCAGCAGCGTGAGCCCGTGGAGGAAGTGGCGACCCGCCGCGAGGGCCGTGGCCTCGATCTCGAAGTCCACCTTCTCGCCGGACCGCGCGGAGATCGACGATCCGGGCTCGAGTCGCAGGCCCAGGCCAGGCGACGCGAAGACGTCGATGCGGGCGTGATGCAGGGTCATCGACGTCCAGTTGCGCATCCGGCACCGGACCTTGAACGGAACCCCGGGCGTCACGACGCCGGCGACCAGGGGAGGGAGGCGCCAGGCGAACTCGAGCCGTTCGCGGCGCACGAGGTGGGCCCTCGGCAGCGCTGCGAGGTACGCGAGCGCGACGACGGCCAGGACGAGCTGCCCTCCGAGGAGGAGGGTGGGTGACGTCACGGCGAGCCCCAGCACCACGGCCGCGGCGGCGACGGCGACGACGAGCACGGCCGTCCGGGTCAGCGTGGGGATCAATGCCGCGACTCCCGCCTGTAGGCGACCTCCTCGAGCGCCTGTTCCACGATGCGCCGCTGCGGCACGCCGTCGAGCTCCGCTTCGGGTGACAACAACAACCTGTGGGCGAGCACGGGGATCGCCAGGACCTTGATGTCGTCGGGAAGCACGTATCCCCGGCCTCCCATCAGGGCCTTCGCCCGGCTGGCGTACATCAGGTGGAGCGACGCCCGAGGCGAGGCTCCGAGCTGGACCTGGGGATGGTCACGCGTGAACACGGCCAGCGCCACGATGTAGTCGAGCAGCTCGTCGTCGATGTGGACCCGCTCCGAGAGCTCCTGGAACCGCAGGATCGCGTCCGGCGCGATCGCCTGCCGCACGACCGGGCTCGATCCGCTGTACGTCCGGAGGATCGCCCGCTCCTGACGCGACGTGGGATATCCGATCTCCACTTTCATCAGGAACCTGTCGATCTGCGCCTCGGGCAGCGGGTATGTGCCCTCCTGCTCGACCGGGTTCTGGGTCGCCAGGACCATGAACGGCGGCGGCAGCCTCCGGGTCTCGCCCTCGATGGTCACCTGGCTCTCCTGCATGGCCTCGAGGAGCGCGGACTGGGTCTTGGCCGGCGCGCGGTTGATCTCGTCGCCGAGCACGATGTTGGCGAACACCGGCCCCTCCCTGAGCACGAAGGTCCCCGCCTGCTGGTTGAGGACGTACGTCCCCGTGATGTCGGCCGGGAGCAGGTCCGGCGTGAACTGTATCCGCCGGAACGCGCAGGCCAGCGTGGATGAGAACGCCTTGACCAGCGTGGTCTTGGCGACACCGGGCACGCCCTCCAGGAGCACGTGGCCGCGTGCGATGAGCGAGGTCAGGAGGAGCTCTGCGATCTCGCGGGAGCCGATGAAGGCCCGGCTCACCTCGTCGAGCACCGCCCGCGCGAGGCGTGAGACGTCGTTCAATGTTCCTTCGTCGATATCGGTCATGGCTTCAACACGTCGCGGCCGACCGGCTCGAGGAGCGTGCGAGCGAGGTCGATCGTCTTCTGGAGCTCGCGCGCGCTCACCTCGATGGGTGTGTCCGCGGACGCGGCGATCCCGGCCTTCATCGAGAGGTCCACGAGCAACCTCTCGAGCTGCTTCTGCTTCCGTCGATCCGGCTCGAAGCTCGAGTAACGCTCGATCACCGTCTTCAGCCCGGCCGGCGCGGTCAGGCCGAGCCCGTCGAGGAGCCGTTCCTCGAGCACGCGTTTGAGGATCATCAGGGGGTATATCTGCGTGGCGCGCGGGTTCTCCAGGTACTCGAGCGTCCCGAGGAACCCGGCCGCCGTCTGGCGCGCCGCCGGCTTGAGCCAGCGGCCCGAGTAGAGCCGCGGTCGGGGCTCGAGGCGCGCGATGACCAGCATGATCACCCCGAGCCCTACAACGGCGCTCGCCACGACGAGCGCGATGGGTGGCGGCTGATCGGCCGGCGGAGGCGCGAGCGAGCCGGACAGCCTGGCGAGCCGCGCGTTGGCCTCGCGCCTGGCCGCGGAGGCGTCGTGCCTCGCTCCAGCGGATCCGCCACCGAGCTGCGTGAAACGGCCGCTGAGGAGCAGGATGCGTCGGCGGTCGTCGCCGGCGAGGTACTCGAGGACGTTGCGTGCGAAGCGGGCGTTCCCCCGCATCTCGAGCATGTTGTTGATGAGCACGCTCGGATCGCCGAGCAGCACGATCCGCCCGACGTCCTCCACGGCTCCGACCGCCACGAGGGTCCGCCGCGGCTCGCCCACGACGAACACCGGCGGGAGCGAGGTGACCAGGGTCGTCGGATGGTTCGCGACGAGCCGGGTCACGCCGACGGTCAGCACGTGGTCCTCCTCGACCGGGGCGGCGATCGGGAGGTGGGCCTGTCCGCGGAAGAGGAGCCCTCCCTCGACCGGCCTGTCGTCGCGCTCGATCCCGAGACGGGTCAGGAAGGACTCCGATCCTCCGAAGTCATCGGCGAGGAGCATGCGGCCCCCGCGCTTCAAGACCGCCCGGATAGCCTCGTCACGCAGAGGCTCGACGGGGTACACGACGAGGAGGCTGGTCGTGGCGGTGAGCGCGGTGTAATCCACCTCGTCCGGGTACTCGATGTCGAGCCCACGCTCGCGAGCGATGGCGACGAGCTTGCCGAGCCCGTTCCACTCGTCGCTCTCTGGGTCGTAGTCCCCGGCTGCCGTCGCCTGGCGCGGCAGGCACAGGAAAGCCCAGACGAGGAACAGCGCGACCGGTCGAGGCACGTGGCCAGCATATCCGATGCGAGGGTCTGGGCAAACCGCATCGGTTGCCTATAATCCACGGCGGTCCCGACCGGACCGAGGAGGGAGACATGAAGAGGCTACTGAGCATCCTGACGGTATTCGCGCTGGTCTGCTGGGGCGCGAGCTCGTGCAAGCGGGAGGACGACGGCGACGGCGACATCGATGCGGACACGGATGTCGATACCGACACGGACACCGACACTGACTCGGACACGGACTCCGACGGCGATGGCGATGCGGACACTGACACGGACACCGACACGGACACCGACACGGACACCGACACGGACACCGATACCGATACCGACACGGATGCAGACGCCGACGAGTGCGACACGATCGCCGACGTCCGGACCGCGGCCACGGGCGCCGAGAACCTCGCGGTCGACCTCGTGCTCTGCGATGTGATGGTCACCTACGTCGGCTCGTCGGGCTACTTCATCCAAGCCGGAGCCACGGGACCTGCCATCCAGGTGTATCAGGGCCGCGATTGGACGCCCGATGTCGAGGTCGGAGACCAGGTGAGCCTCCACGTGACCCAGGTCACGGCCTACAACGGCAACGAGGAGATCAATGGCCACGACCCAGTGGAGGTCGTCTCCTCGGGCAACAGCCTTTCGACGCTGATCCAGGACCTCTCGTCCGGGACGGTGCCGAGCGAAGACCTCGAAGCCGAGCTGGTCCGAGTCACGGGAGGCGTGGTGACCGAGGTCGTCGAGGGACGGAATGGCGTCGTGTCGTACGGGACGGCGACGGGGGTCTCGTTGCGCGTCTCCCCAGAGACCGGGATCTGCGCCGGGGCCATCTTCGACGTGCTCGCCGTGGTGACGGAATGGTCGCCAGACAGCGTCCACCGCATCGAGTCCCTGAGCAACTCGGACTTCTCGCGCCTGGATACCGACGACTGCGGCGGTGGTGGCGTCGCCCCTGCCCCCGGGGACCTGGTGCTCAACGAGTTCCTCGCGGATCCTCCGCCCGAGCTCGCCGGCGACGCCAACTGCGACGGCGCACGTGACAGCAGCGAGGATGAGTTCATCGAGATCGTTAACGTGTCGGACACCACGCTGGACCTGTCCGGCGTGACGTACAACGACATCAACGACGACACGACCCTGCACCTCCGCTTCACGTTCCCGCCGGCCACGACCCTCGAACCCGGACACGTCGCGCTGATCTTCGGCAGCGCAGCGAGGTGCGACTTCCCGGACAACGTGCAGACCTTCGTCGCCAGCACGTTGAGCCTCAACAACGCCGGCGATACCATCACCATCCTCGCGGCGGACGGGACGACGACACTCGTGCGCTATGTGTATCCCGGGACAGGACCCGATGGCGATGCCGATCAGTCATTGAACCTGAACCCCGACCTCATCGGCACGTCATACGCGCTGCACGACGACGTACCGGGGGCCGTCGGGGTGTTCTCGCCGGGTCGTCGAGTGGACGGATCGAGTTTCTGATCTGGGCCAAACGACCGCTTATCTCCATCCATTTCCGGCCGATGAAGGGAGCAAGGGCTCCGAAGCCCGGAGGAAGCTGGGCAGGGAGATTGCACGGAGCCTCCCCGGGCCATAGAATAGGAGCAGATTCGGTACGAGGAGGTGTGACATGCTGCCTCCATGGATCATCGAGCAGATTCGCAAGAGGGAAGAGGAATCACGTCGGGGCGACGATCGGCCTGCTCTCAGGCTCCCGCTCGATGACTCCTTCCCTCCGCTGATGCCCGAGCCGCACCAGGACGAAGACGAGAACACCGGCGTCGTGATCATCGACCTGTGCGGACCCCGTCGCTCCTGAGGACAGGAGCCGCCCCCCACACAGCCTGGATTTCATCCCGAGAGATGCCGCATCACCTCGAGAGCTCGGCCCAGCGCTGCGTGATCGCTTCGGATGTCCAACCCTCCTCGGGAGGGAGCGCCCCCACCGTCTCCACCGTTCGCAGGAGCGATAGCCGCCTGCCGTCCAGGCAGATCACGAGGCCGGTGATCTCGGGTTTCTCGGTCAGGAACCCGAGCAGCGGAACGAGGGTCGACAGCTCGCGATCGCTCTCGGGGTCACCACCGTCTGTCGGCCGTTCGCCCGCTCGATGAGCCGCACCGAGGGCCACGGCGTTGACTGAGACCTTCTTGTGGCGCAGCTCCAGCGCAAGGGATCGAACGAGCCCGCACACGGCTCCGGCCACGCTCGCCTGGTGGATGGCACCGAACTCCCGCGCCCGCAACCCTTCAACCCCCGTCAGGCATGTGATGTGGCCGGGATGGCCGGCGTCGATCATCCAACGCGCCGCGGCCTGGCAGGACAGGAACGTGGAGGTCAGATAGGCGTCGTGGCCCCGGCGCCAGCTCTCGGCTTCGATCTTGGACAGCGCGCGCTCCCCCTCGAACGCGGAGCACGCCACGAGCAGGTCGAGCGCACCGAAGGTCTTCGTGGCACTCTCGACCGCGTTTCGAGCCCCGTCGTCGGTCGAGAGGTCGAAGCGACAGGGAACCGCCGTGCCACCCGACTTCACGATTTCTCGGGCGAGGGCCCCAGCCTCTGCCCATTGACCATCCAGCTCCCTCGCCGATGGGCTCTGCCGGGGTCCGACGATCACCGTGAAACCACGTCGTGCGAGCCCCGAAGCCACGACCGTCCCGGCTCGAGTCGTCGCGTTGGTGACGAGCGCGACCTTGCTCCCAGATGCTGTCATGCACGGTTCCTCGTCAACCCGAGCGTGCGCTCTTCATCTCCGGAGGCGAGCCGGCGCGCCAGAGCGAGAGGATCACCTGCTGCCGCGTGCGGAGTGCACTGCCACGAACCGTCTGAATGAGCGATCATAGGTGCGCTCCACCTCATCGGGGAAACAACAGGCAGGGAGCTGGTCCATCCTCAGGTGGTAGCGGAGGCACTCGCAGCAGTTCCCCTTGCGCTGGCAGGGCTCGTACGAGCAGTTACACGCCTCGGTGTTTTTCTTCAACGTCGGACATTTCTCGTGCATGGGCATGAGGTCAACCTATCGGCCTTGGCTCCAGCCTGCAAGCCTCCCATCATCGACCTCGCCACGGGTGTCAGTCTGTGCCTGTGGGAGCTCCGTCGGTTGACCCAGCTTTGGCACAAGTGGTAGCACCAAAGGACCATGCTGGTCGCGCGGCGTTACCAGGTCGTCAAGTCGCTCGGACAAGGCTCGGGTGGAGAGGTCCTGCTCGTCGAGGACACGTTTTCTCCCGGCAGGCCACTCGTGCTCAAGACTCTGAGTGGTGACGACGCACAGCTCGTCGGGGCCCTGCGACGGGAGTTCCAGGTCCTGGCCGCGCTCCGCCATCCGCGCATCGCCCAGGTCTACGACTTCGGCAAGATCCCCCAGGGAGAGCCCGGTGGTCCGGCGACCTTCATGACCCGGGAGTTCCTCGAAGGTCGATCGCTCCACGAAGCCTTCGAGGGCGACAGCATCGACTCGTTCGTGTCGCTCGCCGTCGGTGTCTGCAGAGCCCTCGAGCCGCTCCACCAGGCTGGTCTCGTCCACGGCGACCTCAAGCCGGACAACGTCATCGTGGGGCCAACCGGCACGGTGCGATTGATCGATTTCGGGCTCGTGCGGAACGAAGGAGAGTCGGCCGGATGGCCGGCTGGGACAGTCCCCTACATCGCTCCCGAGGTGCTCGAAGGGAGCGCGGCCGATCCCCGGAGCGACCTGTACTCCCTCGGTGTCATGCTGTACGAGCTGATCGCGGGCGCTCCTCCGTTCGTCGGGACGCCGGCAGAAGTGGTCCGTGGACACCTCGATGGAGCTGTCCCGCAGCTCCGGCCTCGACGCGGCTTTGTAGAGACAGATCCGACCTCGCTCCAGCAGATCTCCCGCCTCGTCATGAGGCTCCTCGCCAAGCGTCCGACGGAGCGGCTCCCGAGAGCCAGCGAGGTCGAGGCAGCGCTCATCGGGTCGGCACCCGGGGCAGTCGTCGGCGAGGATGACACGATCACCGTCCTGGCCGGTCTCCTGGGGTGTGATCCGGCGCTCTCGGTCCTCGAGGAAGCCATGGAGCGGCGCCACCGCCTCCCGGACTCCGCGTGCCCCGTCATCGCCGTACGGGGCGGCCCCGGCTCCGGAAAGTCCACACTCCTGCGTGAGCTCAAGTGGCGCGCCCAGCTCGGCCAGGTCCAGGTCGTCGAGGCGGCGTGCGAGAGCTCTCCGCCAGCCGCGCTCTGGCCACTCCCCGAGCTCGTGCGGCGCCTCGAGCTGCTCGCTGGCCCCTCGCCGGAGCGTGGAGGAGAGCAGGTGATCGACCTGCCCGAGCGACTGGTCGACGCCGCGTTGCGCGCCGTCCAACAGGGGCCGCTCCTCGTGATCGTCGAGGACCTCCACGCGGCGAGCTCTGAGACGTGCGCCGCGCTCCGGTCCTTCGCCTACGGAGTCGGCGAGAGCTCTCTGATCCTCGTGGTTTCGTACATCCAGGGGAGCGACTCCGAGGGTATGGATCTCCAGCTCGGGGAGCACCCGGCGGTTGACCTGCCACCGCTCGGCCGTCCCGAGGTCGAGCGTCTCACACAGAGCATCCTCGGACGGAGTGACGAGAGGCTCGCTGCCCAGGTCCTGGATTGGACCGGGGGGAACCCGCTGTTCTGTGTCGAGACGCTCCGGGCGATCCGGGGCCAGGGTGGAGTGAGCACCGCCGGTCTCGACCAGCTCGGGGTTCCCCGGCGGCTCGAGGAATTCTGGTGGGCGCGCGCTCGGGACGCTTCCGGCGCTGGGCTTCGACTGCTCGCTGCCGCCGCGATCCTGGGACGGCCCGTCCCCACGGAGCTCCTCGCCGAGGTCGGCGGGCTCGAGGCAGCGGCCATCCCTGCGTTGCTCGAGGCTCTGTTCGCCAGAGGCCTGCTCCGGTGCAATCCCACCGGTGACATCGGGCTGGCTCACGCAGGTCTCTCTGAGGGGGTGAGGTCTGACCTGTCGTTTGCTGAGCTCGAGGCCATGCACCACCGCGCTGCATCGGCGCTCACCACCCGCGGAGCCTCACCCTCCGAGCGGGCCCATCACCTTCTCCGGGCCGGGCTGTCCGTTCGTGACGAGGGGAGGACCCTCGCGGCTGACGCCGCCCGGGACCTGCTCCGGTCAGGCGCCAGCCGTGAAGCGGCGCGCGTGCTCGAAGCGGCGATCGACGGGTGGTCCGGCACAGGTGGGATCGAAGCGAGGCTCCTCGCCGCGGAAGCGAACCATGCCGCCGGGGACTACCAGGTCGCTGCCCGGATACTGGAGGAGCTGAACAGCTCGGTCGAGAGCCAGGAGGACCGCGTCGCGGTGCTGAGCATGCTCGGGCGCGTCCGTGCAGCTCGCGGCGAGTACGACGCCGCAACCTCCGCGTGGAGCGAGGCGCTCGACCTGATGCCAGCGGCCGGAGGCAGAGCTCGACTCCGCCGCGACCTTGGGCGCATGCTCCTCAAACGCGGTGACTTCTCGAACGCCGAGAGCGTGACCACATTGGCCCTCGCCGATGTCGATGACAGCGACCCGCTCCGCGCCGACCTGCTCTGCACGCTCGGTTTGGTCGCGGACTACAGGGGCGACCCGCAACGCGCCTTGAGCCAGTACCAGGAGGCGCTCCGCATCGCCCGGTCCTGCGGCGCACGCCGCGAGGAGGCCATGGTCCTCACCTACGAGGCCATCACTCATCAGCGCGTCGGAGACCTCGAGCGGGCCCGTGACGCGTACTCGCGGAGCCTGCGGATCGCCGAGGAGGTCGGTGATGTGGCGTCCACGGCCGTGCTCCACGGGAACCTGGGCGCTTTGACTTACTCGGCTGGCGAGCCCGTGCGGGCGCTCGAGCACTACCGTTCGGCCTTGCGGCTCGCTCGGCGGGTCGGTCGGGAGACGACCGCGGTCACCGCTCGCGCCAACCTCGGGCTCCTCCACCTCTACTTCGGTGAGCTCGAGCGCGCTCGTTACGAGCTCGAAGGGGCGCTCAAGACGGCAGAGCGCCTCGGGATGCGTCAGGTCACCGCCCAGGTCATGGCACACCTCGGCGAGCTGGCACTGCGACTTGGTGAGCTCGATCGTGCGGTGGACCTCTACCGGGAAGCCCGGGCGCGGTACGAGTCCGTCGGCCAGCGGCGAGAGACGGTCGAGGTCGCTCTGGAGCTCGTCGGGGTGCAGATCGCCAGATCGACGGCTTCCGACCTCCGCGACGCGAAGCGTGGCCTGGAGGACGTCCGCAAGGTCGTGCTCGGGGAGTCGCTCGAGACGCTCGTGCCGTTGCTCGAGCTCACGGAGGGCCGCCTCGCCCAGGCCCGAGGGGAAGAGGAACAAGCGCTGACTCGCTTCGAGCGCGCGGCGCGCGACGCCCAACGACTCGGCAACACCGAGGTCGAGTGGCAAGCCGAGGGCGACGCGGGCGGCCTCCTGTCGAGACGCGGGGCACCCCTCGCCGCCAGGGGTAAGCTCCAGCGTGCGGTGGAGGTGCTCGAGCGAGTCGCCGCGACCTTGCCGCGCGAGCTCCGCAAGTCGTTCTGGCATGACCAGCGTCGTCGGAATGTCAGACGGACCATGGACCAGGCCACGGTCGGAGACGACGGGATCTCCAACACTCGCGAACGGGACCAGACGACCACCGATGCCCTCTTCAGGCTCCTGGAGATCAACAAGCGGATCAACAGCGATCACGATCTCTCCACCCTCTTCACCCGCATCATGGACAGCGCCGTGGAGCTCACCGACGCCGAGCGCGGGTTCCTGCTCCTCGTGAACGAGCGCGGGGAGCTCGAGATCACCACGGCCCGCGATTTCGACCAGGGAACGCCCGATGATGCGCACCTCCAGTTCAGTCGTTCGATCGCAGAGTCGGTCCTGATCGATGGTGAGCCGGTCGTCACGGTCAACGCGATGGACGACCGGAGGTTCAACGAGTTCCTGAGCGTACACAAACTCAGGCTCCAGTCGGTCCTGTGCATCCCGATCCGATCTCGTGGTCACGCAATCGGCGTGCTGTACATGGAGAACAGGGTCCGTCGCGGTGGTTTCAGCGAGCCTGATCAGCGTCTGCTCCTGGCCTTTGCCGATCAGGTCGCCATCGCACTTGAGACCTCGCGGCTCATGGCCGAGCTGACTCACCGCTCCCAGGAGCTCGAACGGGCGAAGCAAGAGATCGAGCGCCTGTGCGAAGAGCGGGGCAAGCAACTCAACCAACGCACGGCCCAGCTCGCTGCCGCGCGGCGCGACCTGCGCCAGGCCATGGATCAGATCCATGGCCGAGTCGGATACCGGGGCGTCGTCGGCCAGAGCGCGCCCATGCTCCGGGTCTTCGCCGTGCTCGACCGGGTCCGGCAGACCGACGTGCCTGTGGTCATCGCCGGCGAGAGCGGGACTGGCAAGGAGATGATCGCTCGGGCCGTGCATTCGGGCGGACCCCGAGCCAAGAAGCCGTTCGTGGCCATCAACTGTGGCGCCATCCCCGAAACGCTGCTCGAGAGCGAGCTGTTCGGGCACATGCGCGGCTCCTTTACCGGGGCCGATCGCGACAAGAAGGGGCTGTTCCTCTCCGCCAACGGTGGGACCGTGTTCCTCGACGAGATCGGCGACATGCCGCTCAAGATGCAGCTCGATCTCCTCAGGGTCCTCCAGGAGCGGAAAGTACGCCCGGTGGGCAGCGAGAAAGACGTCGAAATCGACGTGCGCATCCTCGCGGCGTCCAATCGACCCCTCCGTGAGCTCATCCGCAGGGGGACGTTCCGGGAAGACCTGTACTACCGCCTGAGCGTCGTGGAGATCGGCCTGCCGCCCCTGCGTGAGCGCGTCGAGGACGTCCCGCTGCTCGTAGACCATTTCCTCAATCAGATCGCCGCGAGGTTCAAGGCCGCGAAGAAGAGCGTCTCAAGGGATGCGATGCGCCAACTGATGAGCTACCCCTGGCCCGGCAACGTGAGGCAGGTCGAGCACGCGCTCATGAACGCATGGGTGATGTGTGACAGTGAGACCATCGGGTGGCAGGACTTCACCCTGGAGCCTCTCGCGGCGCCACAGAGCGTCGAGGTCACGCAGTTCGTGCCGCTCCCAGCCACTGCACGAGACCATCACGAGATGGAGAAGCAGAGAATTCTCGAGGCCCTTGAACAAACGGGCTGGAACAGATCCAAGACCGCGTCGGTCCTGGGGATGCCTCGCCGGACTCTCTACCGCCGCCTCAGGACCTATGGCATCCAGTGAGCTCGACGGCGCTGTCGTACTAAAACTGGACCGGCTTTCCTGCCCCCCCGTACACTACTACCGAGATGCGGACCGTGTGCTGTTCGGCGAATCGTGGAAGATGCTCGATGCACGGTGCGTCACGTGTTTTTTGTCCCTCGCTGCAAGGGAGGGCATAATTAATCCTGGCCCGCGGTGTGCGCGGGGGTGAGGTTCGGCCTTGGCTGGGAAAAACCTGGTGGGCGTGGACATCGGCTCCAGTGGGATCAAAGTGGCTCACCTCAGGGAGACCAAGAAAGGTCACCAACTGGTGAACTTCGGGATCGAGCCGCTCCCTCCCCAGACCATCGTCGATGGCAACGTGATGAACGCGGGTGCCGTCGTCGACGCGCTGCAACGACTGTGGAAGGCGAGGAAGATCCGCCAGCGCGACGTAGCACTCTCGATCAGCGGTCACTCGGTCATCATCAAGAAGATCCCCGTGCCCCTGATGACCGACGACGAGCTCGAGGAACAGATCCACTGGGAGGCCGAGCAGCACATCCCCTTCGACATCAATGATGTCGAGATCGACTACGAGGTGCTCACCCGGAGGGAAGACCAGGGCCAGATGGACATCCTGCTCGTCGCTGCGAAGAAGGACGAGATCAACGACTATGCGCAGGTCGCACGCGAGTCGAAGCTCAGGCCCATGGTCGTGGACATCGATGCCTTCGCCCTCCAGAACTGCTTCGAGCTGAACTACGGCTTCGAGCCGTCCGAGACGGTGGCTCTACTCAACGTCGGTGCGAGCCTCACGACCATCAACATCGTACAGGGCGGCGTGACCATGTTCACCCGCGACATGGCCAGCGGCGGCAACGGGATCACCGAGGAGATCCAGAAGCAGCTCGGTGTCTCGTTCGAGGAAGCCGAGGCGTACAAAACGGGTGGGAGCGAAGGCGAGTCCACGACCGAGGTGGTGCCCGAGGAGGTCCAAGGGATCATTCGGCAGGTCGTGGACTCCTTGGCCGGGGAGATCCAGCGCTCGCTCGATTTCTACCTGGCGACCAGCGCAGGCGGCGACGTGGACCGTATTTTCCTCGTTGGCGGCACTTCGAGGCTTCGGCCACTTGTCCAGGCCATCGAGGAACGGGCCCGCGTCCAGGTCGAACAGCTCGATCCATTCCGGCGGGTCACCATCGACGACAAGTCGATTGATGCGCAGGTGCTGCGTGAAGCCGCCCCCCAGGCAGCAGTCGCCTTGGGGTTGGCATTGCGCAGAGACAAGGAGCGCCGCTAGCCATGATTCGGATAAACCTGCTTCCGACTCGGGACGCGCCACGAAGACAGGCTGCTGTGATCCAGGTCGTGGTCTTCATCGTGTTGCTCGTCGTGACCGCGATCACGCTCATCACGGTCGATTCGATCCTCCGCAGTGAGATCGCGGTCCAGGTTCGCTCCAACGCTCTCATTCAAACCAGGATTGATGGGATCAATCGGCAGATCCGCGATCATGATCAGATCCGGACTCGAATTGAGGAGATCGAGCAGAAACAGTCCGTTATCGACGAGCTCCAGGCAGGGCGGACAGGACCTGTCTTCGTGATGGTGGAGCTCGCCAAGGTCATGAGCCGAAACGGAACCCCGACCATTGATCACGATCACTACATGGACCTCGTCAGGCGCAGCCCGGGACAGGCATTCGATCCCACGTGGGATGGGCGGCGGCTATGGCTCGGGTCGTTCACCGAGGAGAACCGGGAGGTCGAGCTCAATGGCAGCGCGATGAGTCATGAGGACGTGGCCGAGTTCCTCAGGCGCCTCTCTCTCTCGGATTTCTTCTACGAGGTGATCCTCATTGAGACGAGGGCAGAAGCCTCGCAGCCGGCCGCGGAATGGGCGGCACCGCTCGTCACCTTCCAGGTCCGATGTCGACTCCGATACAGCGGTCGACCGGACAGCGGGCAAGAGGCCGGGACCTCGGCGGGAACGCCAGCAACAACAGGTGCATGACCCATGGCAATGTTCGATGACCTGGCCAGAATCCCGTCCTCGCGCAAGATCGCCATCGTCGTCGTGATCTTCGCGCTCGTGGGCGTCGGGTACTACTTCGTCAGGTACCAGTCCCTTGCAACCGAGCGTGAGCAGGCCGACACAAGGCATAGCCAACTTGAGACAGAGGAACGGGACCTCCTCACGAAGCGAGAGAACTATGTCTCGGATGTTCGTCGTCTGGCACAGCTCCGTGAGAACTTCGCAGCCCAGACGCGCATCCTTCCGCCATCAACCGAGATCTCGGCGTTCCTGGAGAGCCTCAACAACCATGCGGAGCTGGCCGGACTGGAGATCTTGATGGTCCAGCCCATGGACGAAGAAGGTGTCGGCTTCTACGCCAAGATTCCAGTCGAGCTCCACCTCCGGGGTCGATACCACGAGCTGGCCAAGTTCTTCTACAACGTGGGACGACTCGAGCGCATCATCAACATAGAGAATATTTCCTTAGATCCGGACACGACCTCGACCGCGAGCACGGAAGTAGCCGAGGAAAGCGAAGTCATTCTCCAGGCCAAGGTCCTGGCGACCACGTTCCGAGCCATCGAGGAAGAAAACGCAGACGAGGCCACAGATGCGCAGTGACGAGGATGACGTCGTGGGGCGCAACATGACCAGAGCCTCGCCCGGGTCTGTTCAGAGGGTTCGTCCGGTACCAGGGGCATCGACCTCGGGCCTGGTGGTTGTCGTGCTCTCTCTTTCCGGCGCGGCACTGGTGTTGGGTGCCTGCGGGGAAGAGGAGGCCGCCCAGCGAGGAGTCGGAGGGGGCGCGCCGAGCACCCCGAGCGATGGAACTGCAGCCACACCAGCTCCGCAAGGGAGCCCGTCACCTGCGGGGACTCCTGAAGATGATGTTGGTCTCGGCACCCCCGTCAAGGAGCGCGAGCTCCCGGAGGCGGCCTTCATCGAGACGGATGAGAACAGGGACCCCTTCAGGTCGTACCTCAAAGTCTTCGCGGCTCAGGCCATCCCGGAGCCGACGCTCGCACCCCACCCTCCAGTGCTCCTCGGGGAAGTGAGCGTGGACGAGCTGAGGTTGATCGCCATCGTCTCGGGAGAGGGTGGAAACCCACGAGCCATGGTGGTCGATCCCGCTGGGAAGGGATGGATCGTCCGGCGCGGCGATTATATCGGTCGAGGGGAGCAGGTACGACTCGGGCCCGGACAACCGGAGCGCGAGATCAACTGGCGCGTGGTCAGGGTGAGACCGGATCGGATCATCTTGGTGAGAGAAGACCCGGTGCAAGCTGGTCCGCCCGTGACCCGCATCATGCGGTTGTACCCCGAGGGAGAAGACATCTAGAGGCGGGACACTCGATGGAGCTGAAGACCAGTGTGATCTCGATATGTAGGTTTCTTGACCATACGAGATTACATATGTGTTAATTGAGATGCACGACGAAGGTGCGAGACGAGGAGTTGCCATGAGCTGCGCGAGACAGGGGCGTGCGAGAGCTTTCGCCGGGGCGCTGGTCATGGTCTGCATGCAGGCCTGGGCGTCGAATGCCGGAGCCGAGGATGATCCCAACAGGATCACCGCGGTCAGGCTCACCCAGCGCGACAGGCAGACAGTGGTCACCATCGTCGGCTCGGAGAGGCCGGCGTATAATGTCTACAGCCTGCGCTCTCCGAGCCGACTCGTCGTCGATCTCCAGCGCAGTCGACTCGAGGGTCTGCCTGCGCATCTCGATGGCGGTGCAACCCCGATTGAGAGCATCGCGTTGAGCCAGCGGAGCGGTCGCCGTGGACACGAGGGGCGGCTGGTGATCAACCTGCGCGGCGAGGTCGCTTTCAGGAGCCGTATCGAGGGGAGCTCCCTTATCATCACATTGACCGGGGCACCTGAGTCGACCGCCGAGGTGGGCAGTGACCAGGATGCGGCCGCCAGGGCGAGAGCAGAGCGTGAGCGAGAAGAAGCGCTGCTCCGACAGGCGAGGATCGATGCTGAGCATGCCGTTACCGAGCGCGAACGGCTGGAGCAAGAAGCGGCGGCAGCGAGGCGAGCGCGAGTCGAGAGCGGCGGGGCAGCCGTGGACGGGATGGCCCAGGCCGAAGCAGCTCGCCATCGCGCCGAGGAGGCTCGTCGTAACGCCGACCTCGAGCTTCGTCGTGTACGGGCGGAGCAAGAGCGTGCGGAACGTCGTGCTCGTGATGCAGAACAACTCGCAGGGTCGAGAGCCGAGGCGCTCCGTGTAGCCCAGGCCCGCGCCGAGGAGCTCGTTCGTCGAGTCGCGGAGCTGCAGGCTCGAGCCGAGGCCACGGCTAATGCGAGAGCCGCGGCCGAGGAGCGGTTGAGGCGATCCGGTCGTGGTGCGGATGAGCGAGTCCGCATGGAGGTCCAGCGCCTTTCTCAGGTGGCGGAAGCGGCCCGCCGGGAAGCCGACGCAGCACAGGCTGCACGTGAACGGGCAGACACGGAAACCGGGAGGCTGGTCGCCGAGCACCGTGATGTACAGGCTCAGCTCGAGGCTGCACGTCATGCGCTGACCGAGATGCAGGCGGCAGCGGTACGGGCCGAGGAAGATCAGCGTGCAGCAGTGGCGCGGGCCGAGACCGCCGAGAACCGGGTTCGCGAAGAACAGGCCGCGAGGATCGCCGCTGAGGGGCGCGCGCGAGTGGCCGACGCCGAGCGGCAGCGAGCCGAGCAGGAGCTCTCGCTCGCCCTTCGCAATCGGCGAGGGGCCGAGGCGTTGGCCGAGGAGCGCTCCAGGGCCATGAACGAGGCACAAGCAAGGGCGCAAGCTCTCTCGACAGCAGCGGAGGAGGCGCAACGGCAGGCCGAAGAAGCCGAGCGTGCTCGCCGCGCCGCGGAAGCCCAGGCCGAGAGCGCGGGGATTGCCCTCCGAGCGGCGGAGGTCGCGCGCCGGGATGCCGAGCAGGCGGCGCAGCGTGTGGTCGGAGAAAGCCGAGATCACGCGCAACGGGAGGTCGAGAGGCTCGCACAGGTGGCCGCCGAGGCCCGCCGCGCGGCAGTCGAGGCACAAGCTGCACGCGTCACTGCAGAGCGGGAAGTCAGGCTCCGAGGGGCCGAAGCGTCCCAGGCCCAGCGCCAGCTCGAGCTCGCTGAACGGCGGTTCGCCGCGGCGCGGAACGCGTCCGAGGCAGCCGAAGCAGCACGTGTCCGAGCGGAGGAGCGAGCGTCTGCCGCCGAGTCGGCGCGGGAAACCGCGGAACGTGAGCGAGACGCTGCAACAGCCGATGCCGCCGCGGCGCGACGCGAAGCACGAGCTGCCCGGGAAGCCCAGGTCGCAGCCGAGCGCGCAGCCCAGGAATCCGAAGCGCGAGCAGCACGTGAGGGGCAGGCTCGAGAACAGCAGCTCCTCGAAGCCCGGGCGAGGGCCGAGCGCGAAGCCCGGGAAGCCCAGGCCGCCCGGGATGCGCTGGCTCGAGCTGAGCGCGCTGTTGCAGAGGTTCGTGCCGCGAAGACACAGGACATCAGAACCAGCCTGGCTCGCGCGGAACAAGAGGTCCAGGAGGCACGGAGTGCGCGTGAGCGAGCCGAGAAAGCAGCCCAGGACGCCCAGGCGCGAGCCGACGCACTCGCCCGAGAGGTGCAACAGGCGCGCGAGCGAGGCGACGCAGAGCTCCGAGTCGCACGGGAAGCGCGGGAGC
>Ga0233425_10005267_pt1 | contig 20611 bp, 20 predicted proteins | sample Watercolumn_Towu_2_FD_181712 | JGI IMG/M metagenome (GOLD analysis project Ga0233425, IMG submission 181712) | Freshwater microbial communities from Lake Towuti, South Sulawesi, Indonesia - Watercolumn_Towuti2014_140_MG | ecosystem: Environmental > Aquatic > Freshwater > Lake | place... | reverse complement strand
TGATACTACTGTAACAACTTTATGTTTCTTGATTGCCTGAATCCAGCTGCTAAACTCCTTCGCATTCGGAATTGTTGCCGATAGACACAAAAAACGAACTTTATCATTACTATAGATAATAGACTCCTCCCAGACATAACCTCGTTCAATATCATTGATATAATGAATCTCATCAAAAATAACATACGCAATATCTTGCACATCAACATCATGGCTAATTGCCATATTGCGATAGATCTCCGTCGTCATTATAAGGACTTTTGCCGTCGGATTAATGACAATATCTCCTGTCATAAGGCCGATCTGCTGCTCACCATATTCACGACAGAAATCACGATACTTCTGGTTTGAAAGCGCTTTGATAGGAGCAGTATAAATAATCTTCTTATTATCATTCTTGTGCTTTTCAATAATATAATCCGCAATTAATGTCTTCCCACTACCCGTTGGCGCAGAAACAACTACAGAGTTATTGCTTTCAATTGCATCAATCGCTTCTTCTTGAAACGGATCTAATGTAAACGTCTTAAACTGCATAATTTTTCACTAAACCCCTGCTCTTTTTAGCACATTATAAAACTGTTGGTCTAATCATCTTCTCTTTTTAACCACTTTCTTCACATCCTCATACACTTTCTCAGGCAAAGGGGTTGCATCAACACGAACCAAAATACCTTTTTTCAAATAATACTCCACAACCGGTGCCGTTTCTTTATTATAAACTTTAAACCGCTCTTTGATAACAACCGCATTATCATCTGGCCGTTGAATAAGCTTCGTTCCATCGATATCACAAATACCTTCTTTTTTTGGTGGGAGATAAATTAAATGATACCCATGAATACCTTTCTTACATGTCCTTCTATCAGATAACCTTTTTACAACCTCATTCTCCTCAATCGCTAAATAGACCACTAAGTCAATTTTCAAATCTTCAATATCGTGAGCCTGCTCAACTGATCGAGGAAACCCATCTAAAATATAATTATTTTTTCCATTCACTTCCAGTTTCACCATCTGTACCACAAATTGATTAGGAACTAAATCACCTTTTTCAATAAATTTTTTAATCTCTTTTCCAATTGTCGTTCCTTTCTGCACCTCTTCTCGCAGCAATTCACCTGCCGAAACATGCAATAGATTAAAATCCTTAACTAACCGTTCTGAAACCGTTCCCTTGCCGCTTCCAGGCGGCCCTAATAAGATCATTTTCATCCTAAACACCTCTTCCTATAATTTTCTTTTTCCTATAATTCCCCCCATAACAAAACAATGAACAAGAAGAGAACAATGAGATTAAATAATTTATGGTAATTTAGTTTTATTAAGGAAGTAAAATCTGCTTTTTCTACCAGTGTCTTACCTGTTGTGAACCTGCGAGATAACATTGACTGGAAAAAGTAGGGTAAGAAAACTGACCTAAGCGAAGCTTGCCGTAGGCAAGTCACAAATGCAGTGACTCAACGAGCATGCAAGAGATGAAACACTCATTTCTGCACAGGAATTAAGAGCCTATCTCAGTAGATAATTTTTCGGCGTTTAGCATCTTCGAAATCCTTGCTTGAAAAAATTGACTAAGCGACATCCCCCGAGGGGCAATCCCCCTGTCGCTCTTGATGACGTTGCAGAAGGGATTTCGACCTGATGATGCTAAACACTCTACTGAGATAGGCTCTAAGTCTTTGCTTAATTTCTTGTGCCGCTGATTGTGACCATCGATGGTCGGTTTTCTTTGATGAATTTAATCTCAAACCAATCCATCGACACCTAACACTTTCCGATAAACCTCGTGCAGGTGTTCTTCCCCCTTCATTCCAACGTTTTCACACCACTGCGCTGTCCACAACTGCGGCCGAGGAACATGACATAATAATCCCAAATTAGTCCTATAATTATTCTCTTGCTTCCATCTATCCAATAAAACATCTTTATTAAAATACGTATTTTGTTCAAGAACATCCGCAACAGGATATCCAAAGAGAATTCCATGAACAAGGTCTCGATAGGTCTTAACACCAAAATCGTCTTTATTCATTCTTCTCAACCGCTCCTGATAATAATCTAATTGCTCCAATATTTCAACGCAAGAAGTCACATAAAATAATTTTTGAGGTGTAGGAAAATTCCCAAAAAAGGGGTCAAACGGAATTTTATAAAAACCAAGCGGTAGGATTGGTTCATCATCAAATCCTATAATCCCAGCAGGCTTAGCATAACGTAATATCAATGAAAGATCAGTCGGCTCTGCTGTTCGTGCATATAATTGTGGGTATCGGCGATCAAAAGTTAAATCTAATGCGGGTGTCTCTAAAGTCGATGTATACAGTTCATCTAAAGTATGTATCCCCTTCTCAAACTTATCCAAAGCAAGTAATAGCAGATCATCACCATTTTTAAAAGACACAGAAAAATGGTGCAGTTGAATCCTTCTTTTAATCTCATTAATATCTTGTGTTGAACAACGAAGACTTTTTTTCTGTTCCTCAAAATAAGCAGAAGGTGTTATCGCAAAATGCCATGGTTGATTTTCTGAAAATCGCATCATACCTTAATTTTCCATTCAACTTTAAATATTTTACTTCTAATTAATAACAACAAAAAAAAGTTTATAAAACTCCCCCTAAAACGCTTAATTCTCATGTCAATAGAAAACCTCCCTATCATTCAAGAGATAGCTCGTAAACTAAGAAATTTTGATCATCCTTCCATAGACTCATCAAAAACAGAAGTAAAAATCTTACCCGCACAACAATCAGCCGTTTTAGAAGTTAAATTATATGATTTAGATGGGCACTCCATAGTACAAGATGTCCCAATTGGGGATGGTTACGCTGTGCCTGGTATGCAAGTATCAATTTATCCTTATTCCAAAAGAATTCACATAGAAAATTGCTATGTTCAGCCGCAGTATCACGGAAGAAGAATCGGAACCGCTTTTGTAAGCCATCTTATGACCTCAGCACGCCAAGTTAAGATAAAAAATGCCTCTTTAGTTGCCGACACTGAAACTGATGCAGCACCTTATTGGAAAAAAATACATCACTTTGAAGAAAAGGATCCGAATCATCCTCAATATCTCGAAAAAAAAATATGAATTCAGTTAACTTTTTATATTTCAGTTACATTCTTAAATCATGAAAATAAAAGGTTTAATCTACGACTTAGATGGAACAATCATTGATTCCGAGCAGATTCATGAAGCAGGCTGGATCGCAGCAGGGAAAAAATTTAAAGTTAGAATAACAAAAAAGATGCTCCTACTTCAAAAAGGCCGTCCTGATAATGAAGTAACCTCACTCTTTCTTCCAAAAGACAAATTACTCCTTTCTGCTAAATTTGTAAAAGCAAAAGAAGAATATGTAATAAAAAATCTCAGCACAGTATCACTTCTTCCAGGATTTAAACAAGCAGTATCAACCCTAGAAAAAAAAGGAGTGCCGCTATGGATCTGCACCTCTTCTAAAAAGTTCTTCATACAAGCCGTCTTAAAAAAAGTGCCTGCGCTCAGTTCATTTAAAAATAAAATAGTCTATCGCGAATTATATAAGAGAGGAAAACCTTTTCCAGAACCACTCCTGCTAACCTCCAAAAAGATGAGACTCTTACCTGAGGAATGTTATTATATTGGTGATGCAAAAGCCGATTTCAAAGCAGCGCAGAACGCCAAAATGAATTTCATCTTCTTTAACTCTTGTAATGCAAGGAAAAGTCCATCTCCTTTATCGATGAAAAATCATCAAGAGATAATGACTTATTTAAAGTAGATTTTCAAAGCAACATCTTTTTAAAAAAAAGAGCAATTTGAATATTTAATGTCAGATCCAACCAAAAATGAAAAAGATTTTCTCTTTGATTCACACTCCCTCTCAGAATTAAAAAAAAAATTCATTCTTCCAAGAAAAAAGGGAGATCGTCAGCATCAAAGTTATCCAGATTCTCTTGCTGCAATTCTCAATTTAGCAGTAGAGCACGGTTTTGATCCTTATTCACAAAGAGCATTAGATTTAGGTTCAGGGATAGGATATGTAACCGCCGCCTTAGCATCCTCCGGGTGTAGGACATATGGCATAGAATTCTCACAAGAAGCAATAGATATCGCAATAAGAACATCTGCACCTCTTGAACTCTCTCATCAACCTCAATTTATAAAGGGAGATTACTTAAAACCAGAAATAGAACAGCGACTCTTTTCCGATGGCACAACATATCAAGAGATGGACTTATTTTATTGTTTTGTCTACAACCCAAAACATGCCATAACAACCATTCTTCGGGCCTTTGCAGCGCCAAGCCGTGCCAAAGAAGGCGCTTTAATTGCCTTGACCGGATTTTATCCTGCCTCTGAGTCAGATTTTTTTGAAATTCTTGGAATCAAACCACTTTTTTTAGAACAAGGGACACCTTATTCTTTATTTAGAAAAGATGAGCAACGTAAAATACCACCAAAGATAGAACTAAAATATAATTATCAGGAATCTTTATAAAAAACACTCCGTTTTAGATAATAACTAACAAGTAGTGATTAAAATGACAACCATAACCGTAAAAGGATACGAATTCAACGCATTCAACGTCAAAGACTCCTTCAGCCGCAGAGCTATCCAATTTAGAAATAACATACTCGAGTCACTCAAAAAATTAGGATTAACCGAAGATGATATTGATGTACCTCTTGAAACGCTCGCAATCAAACGAGCACCTGCCTCTGCTCTCTGGTTCATCGAAGGTTATCGTCTCTACTTTAGTTATAGTAAAGCAGAAAAATTTGTTGAAAATCTCTACGTTGTGTCAAAAGTAATCGAGCAGGAAGTAAAAAGCCTTCTTGATGGAAAAAAAACATTTGAAGAATTTGTCACTGATTTTACCGAAGATAAAGATATCGAAGATCAACGGAAAAAAGCACGAGAATTATTAGGTGTGAGCCATGACTCCAAAGACCTTGAACTGATTAACAAAAAATACAAAGAACTCGCCAAAGCCCATCATCCAGATATGGAAGGGGGCGATTTAGAAAAGTTTAAAGCGATCAATAAAGCGCATAAGACATTAAAAAGAGAATTAGAATAAATAAAGATATTTTTTATTTTAACTTAAGCCTCTCTTTTTTTAATTTAATTTGCAAAATTTTGATCGTAACAAAGTGAAGCCGTTTAAAGTGCTGTTAACTTCCCTGACGACCATAGGGAGGAAAGCGCAGCGTGGTCGGAGCGCTAGCCACGAAGTTTCTAATTCTCCGTGCAGAAAGGGCTTGACGTAGTGCATAATGACAGTAGAGGGGCAGGGTTAATGTGAATATGTTTTAACTGTATAGAGACGAAATATTTATAAACTGTGGGAATAACCCTAGTCGTATGATTGATTTACGAGCAGAGGAATTGAGAGAAGCCAAAGGTCTTGATTACTGGAAATTAAGATTATTTGGTTCCGAACTACCTGATTATCTTTGTAGAAATATTGCTGAATTTTTAGAGGGTAGGCCACAAATTAGACTTATGGGACAGGTTGCAATTCCACGTCTTGTTTATTTTCCACATCCAGAAACGGATGATGAAAAGTTATGTTTACCTATAAAATTAAGGGATAACAGCGGTGAACTTGAGGTATATGTAAGAGATACCGCATATAATCGTGAAGCTGGTAAATTTTTGGTTGATTCTTTAAATGATATTCGTGAAGGAGATTCACTGGCTTATGTTGTTTTGAGGAATGGATGTGTTGAACCAAACATTGACGGAAATACTGATGATAGAATTTATTTAGCTGGTTTTTGGGTGCCAAGAATTATGAGGAGAAAAAAGAAATTATCTGATATAGTAGAAAAATTAAGTGATTTGGTTCCTGATTTGAATCCATTACCATCACCTGTTCCTGTAAGAATTTAATTGTTCAAATTTTATTCTAAGTTATCAATACCCTGCCCCTCATCAATAAGATAACGTTCTTTGTTTTTCACAGAGTCAAGCCCGTAAAGTTGTGCGAATACAGGTGCATTTTCAGGAGAATTAGAAATTGAAGTTAATTCCTGTTAAATCCTGCCGACTACAAAGTGGGAGGCACGAGGTTTAAGTTCCGAAGGAACATTAAACCGAAGAGTAAGCCGTAGGGAGCCTAAAAATAGATAGTTATCATACAGTTTTTTGTGTAGGGCGTTCTTTCTTACTCCTCAATTTTTTCAACTATTGTTTTAACATTTTCGGGTGTAAATTGCGTTTGATTATCTCTAAATATCCAATTAAATCCTACATTAAGTAATCTTATAGTGTCGCTTGCTTGAATATCTTTGCCCCTATAAATCATAACTGGGTAACGAGGCTGACCACTGAGACGACTTGTATCAACATAACTATTTTGTATCTCGCTCGGAGGTGCGGCTCTTACATTTTTAAGAAGAGGGTCTATTCTGTAGGTTGTTCCATCATGTATAAACACTCTTGGAGGTTTGCCTTCGCAAATTTCTTCTAAACTTTCTTTGGATAAAAGTGGCGGAACTATTTCCACCAAATCGCTTCCAAGAGCTTTCGCAATTTCTTGGTAGAGGGGTTTATTTGATTGATTATCTGGATTGTGTGATACTAATACGACATTGTTATATTCTTCCGTCATTTTCTTTTGCCTCCGTTTTGTTATTTTTAATTAGTAGTAACTATGCTATTATATAAACCTAAGCGGTGTCAATAGTAACCCCAATTGGTGGTGTTTATAGTAACCACTAAACGAAAATAATATAAATGAGAAGTGTTTTTAGGGGATTATGTATCAAGAAATACTCCAAAAAATGGGATTAAGTACTAATGAAGCCAAAGTTTATGAGGCTCTTCTTACATTAGGGGTTACTACTGCAAACAAAATCGCTTTAGAGGCAAAAATACAACGGAGAAATGTTTATGATACAATCAAGAAACTTAAAGAAAAAGGGTTGTGTTCTGAGTATATTGAGGAGAATATTAGGAAATTTAAAGCAATAAATCCCCAACGTTTGTTGGATATGCTGAAAGAAAAAGAGGAAACACTCCAGCAGACTCTACCGGAGATGGTTAAACATTACGAAGCTATTTCTAAAGTGGAAGAAACTATTGTTTATAGGGGCATGGAAGCGATTAAAAATTTGTATTGGGATGTTGTTAAGGTTGGAGAAGATTATTATACTATTGGAGGTAGGGGAAATTGGTTAGACCCCCGTTGGGAGTTTTTTCTTCCTAAATTTGATAAAGAGCGATTAAAGAAGAAAATAAAGTTCCGCCACTTGTTTTATCATGAATTGAAAGATCCCAAGCATCCTAGGCATGCAATAACAGAAATATTGAAAGATAGCAAATATCGTTTTTTGCCGAAAGGATTTACCTCTTCTTGTTCCATTATCATTTATGGAAATCGTGTAGGTTCTATGACGTGGGGCGAAGATCCAATGGTGGTAGTTACTATAAGTGATGTTATCGCAGAAGGTTATAAGAAATACTTTGAGTTTATGTGGCAGCACTGCGAAAAAGGGAACGCTTAAGAAAGAACGCCCGTCAATAAACGTCTGGTTAAAGAGGAGAGTGTGCTTCTAATGGCTCCCGAAGGCTTATTGGACTTAACATAGGCATTAACAGAAGTTTATTTTTCAGAGCTGAAAAAATTTGAGGCAACCCACAAAAATCTGAACAGAGCTGAAATCAGAGCTGGAAAAATCGAATTTGGGTGTAGCAATTTTGAGGGGGAGTTTGCCCTTTAGAGGAGAGGCTCAAAATTGCGGAACTGTAAAACCCCCGTTATACTCGTCGACCTACGAGTGAGGACTAGAATTATTCCGATAAAATTTTTCCGAACGGAGTGGGGAGACCAAGGTTTAACTCCCGCAGGAGATTAAACCGCAGAGTATTTTAATTACCGTAAATCGCATTGGCACCGTAGTTTTCGCTAACGTAAATCAGATAAATCTCTGCCATTGGCAGGCTAGAATTGGGGGAGTTCTTAGTAGTTAGTCCGTACGTTAATAGGGGATTTCCGTAATCTAAAGTCAATCTTTATAAATGTGAGGAAATTATTTACTTAAAAATGCATGAACATAAGGATATTACAATAGAAGCAAAGGATCTTCCGAAAATGCTTGAACAGTTAGAGGAAGGCTTTTATGCAATTCCCATATTTCAAAGAGAGTTTGTCTGGGATATTGGAAACATTAAATCGCTATGGGATAGCATTTATAGACATTATCCTATTGGTTCGTTTTTGATTTGGGAAACCGAAGAAAGAATCCCAAAACACAGGAAACTATTCAGCATAGAACTTAAATCGAACGAAAAAGGGAACTTTAACTATGTCTTAGATGGCCAGCAAAGAATAACCTCACTATTGGGTTCTATCAAAGGAGCAAAGCGAACTAACAGAAAGACATTTGCCATCTTTTTTGACTTAAAAAAAGCTCTTGATGAGAAAAATAAAGTCAATGGAGATATCGAAATAACTCCATTCTTGGATGAAGATGAATACAATGAGCAAAGCGAAGAAGATAAGAGGTTTATTATTCCTGTTTCTTTTCTACTCAGTTTTAATACGCAATTTTATAAGGGGCTGCTAAAACAAAGTGAGGAAGTAGCTGATTTTTATCATGACGTCTGTGATAGACTAAAGAGTAAATATAAACTTTCTATTATTCGGCTAAACAAAATTCCAATTGAAGAAGTCTGTGAGATATTTACGAGAGTTAATCAGAGAGGAAAAAAGTTAACTTTAGTAGAACTGATGACTGCTAAAACATTTAAGCAGGAAACCGATGGGGAAGAAGGATTTTATTTAAGAGATTATTTAGATAAGTTAAACAACGAAATTGATGAATATATAAAAAATTATTCTGATGCAATAGACGAAACCATTTTCCTTAGAATAATCTCGGTGATAAATTCCAAAACGTGCAGGGAGAAAGAATTACTTTCTTTATCTACGCCAATAATATTATCTCTATGGAAAAAATCTCAAGAATCGTATAAAAAAGCTATAAGGTACATCAAAGAAGAATTAAAAATCGTTTCGCCCTATCTTATGCCCTATCCTCCCATGTTGGTTTCTTTGGCATATTTCTTTAGTAAACTTGAAAACAGACCCATAACAGATGACACTAAAAGAATATTAAACTCTTGGTTTTGGATTAATTCATTTTCTGGGAGTTATCAAGGGGCAACAAATGAAAAGATACACCAAGACTGCGAATGGTTTGATAGGGTTTTAGTCGGAGAAACAAAAATTAATGTTAAATTTACCAAAAGAATAGAAGTTGATGATATTATTGGTCAGGAACTTAATCTCAATAACGCATTTTGTAAAAACGTTCTATGCATCTTATCTTATTTGCAACCGCGGGATTTCTATACTCATAATCTTATAAATATTAACGAGATATTTATTAAAAGCAAAAAGGATGAACTGCACCATATTTTTCCTGTAAAATCTGAAACTGGAAAAAGATATCGTGGGATGCTTATCAATAGTATCGTAAATATCTGCTTCTTACCAAAAGACACGAATATCCATATAAGCAATAAGAATCCAAGAGATTATTTTACAGAAGCCCAGTCAAAAAATAAACATTTTATTGAAGATGTTAAAACTCATTTGATCCCATTAGATGATGCAATGAATAACAATTTCGAAAATTTCTTGAAAAATAGGGCAACACAAATATTAAATGAAATTAATGCGTTTATCGGCGTAAGTTCTGATATTCATAAAAAATTAGAAAATATGCCTGATGAAGTCTGGAATGAATATGAATTAGAGATAAGAAAAATTATCGATGGCTCACTGAGTACTAAATATGGAAAGGATTATTGGAAAAGTGAGGTTATTCCCGAAGATTTAAAGAATACTGTTAATGAAAAGATAAAAAGGGAAGTCAAGCTAAGACCTGATTTAAAATTACAATTTGAACAATCAAGAGCGAAGTTAGATAATTGTGATGTAATGGATTACTTAAAGATAATTCTTAAGAATTGGGAATTTTTTGAAGAAAGATTTGGTTCAAAAGAAGAAACACAAACTCAATTCAAGAATTTACAAGTCTTTAGAAATGCTCTAAAACATATTAAAACATATTCTGATAATCAAGCACTTGATGAATTAACGAAGAAGAAAGGCGAAGTTGCGTTATTATGGCTTCAGAAAATGCTTCGCATTGAAGAACAGAAAACAGATATTAAGATAGATTTTACAACTATAGATGAGTTATATTCTGAATTAAAGCAAAAGATTCTTTCTTTCGGTCAAGATGTTAAAGTTGAACAAAAGAAGCACTACACTGCTTTTAAGAAAAAAAGTAATTTTGTCTGTTCAAAACTTCAAAACTCTCAGATTAAATTGTGGTTGAGGATTCCAAGAGATAAATTTAGCGATTCCAGAAAGATAGCAAGAGATGTTTCTAAAGTTGGTCATCAGGGAACCGGAAATTACGAAATTGTCTTTAATTCCAAAGACGACCTAAATTACGTTCTTACACTAATAAAGCAGGCTTATGACGAAGACACTAAATCTACAGACGAGTATGATTTAGATTATCATCTGGGAAAAATTAAAGATGAAAAAGTAAGAGAAAAACTAAATTTATTTAGAAATAGGATAAAAAATATTAATGCTAGCATAATAGAACACTTCTCAAAATTACATATTAAATACAAAAGTAGGGTTGACTTCTGTCTAATTTATGTTCAAAAGAATAATTTTTGGGTCGATGTAAAAATAAATAGAAATGAAATTAAATCCAAATCTTTAGACCTCCGAGAGCATAAAGATCAAATCTGGTCTCATATACGACTGAATGAAAAAACAGATTTAAACGAACTTATAGCTCTTATAAAAATAGCGTTTGATAGAACTAATAAGAAAACTGTTTCAGCAATCGCATGAGGGCCGGCAATGATTGACACCACGTTAATCGACCGTTTAACGGTGCTTGCCAATAAAGAGAAGAAAATCAAAGAGTATAAGCGTAGGTTAAGATTAAAAGGAAAGATAACTGCCAAAGGAAGCACTAAAAAAGGCAACCTAACATTAAACGTTAAGAAAGAAGAAAACGAATACAAATTTACAATCCTAAAATCACATAAAGAACGCTTTTCCCTAGCCGAAAAATTAGCAGTTGGCAAAAGCGTTTCTCTTGAAGGCATCCCAAAATTCAGAATGATTATTTGTACTCGTTTAAAAGCGTTGGAAAAATGCATAAGTGAAGGAAAACAAACAAAATTAAGCTAAAGATGACCACAGAACTTACGCCAAAAGAGGAAACCACAGAATTTTTATTATACACTTCTCCCAAAGGAGGGATTAAAGTAGAGGTTTTTCTACACAAAGAAAATATCTGGCTGACTCAGGATAGAATGGCTGAGTTGTTTGATGTTCAAAGACCGGCAATTACAAAACATCTTATGAATATCTTTGAAAGTGGAGAATTAGATGAAAAATCAGTTAGTTCCATTTTGGAACATACTGCTTCAGATGGTAAGAAATACAAAACAAAATTTTACAATCTCGATGTCATCATTTCCGTTGGCTACCGTGTAAACTCATCTAGAGCTACCCAATTTCGCATTTGGGCAACGAAAATACTGAAAGAATATATCCTCAAAGGATTTACACTGGATGATGAACGATTAAAAAACGGACGGTATTTTGGCAAAGATTATTTTGCCGAGCTTTTGGAGAGAGTTCGTTCCATCAGAGCCAGCGAGCGGAGAATTTACCAACAAATTACCGATATTTTTGCGGAATGTAGTATAGATTATGACCCCCAATCACCTATTACTCAGGATTTTTATGCTGTTGTGCAGAATAAATTTCATTATGCTATAACTGGTCAAACCGCCGCGGAGATCATTTATTCCAAAGCCGATGCCAAAAAGCAGTTTATGGGTTTGACAACTTGGAAAAACGCACCAAAAGGCAGAATCTTGAAATCAGACACGATTGTAGCCAAAAACTATTTAGCAGAATCAGAGATTAAAAAATTAGAAAAAGCGGTTTCCGGCTTCTTTGATTACATAGAGAGAATTATTGAGAATAGGGTTGTTATGAAGATGAAAAATTTAGCTGAAAGCGTGAATAAATTTTTGGAATTCAATGAGTATAGGATATTGGAACACAAAGGAAAAATCTCTTTCAAAGAAGCCGAACAAAAGGCATTCAAAGAATATGAACTATTCAACAAGACACAGCATATAGAATCAGATTTTGATAAAATGACTAAGAAACTGTTGCAACAAAAAGATAAAAATGGTTGACGCAAAACGAGTGTACAAATTCAGCCCCTCTAGCTTATCCTTGCTAAAAGATTGTCCTAGATGTTTCTGGCTTCAATTCAACAAAGGAATAAAGCACCAAGAAACAGTTTTTCCCTCTTTACCGAGTGGGATGGATAAGATTCTCAAAGAACACTTTGATCGCTTTATGAAGAGAAGTGAACTTCCTCCGGAACTTCGACAACTAAACTGTCAAGTTAAGCTGTTTGATGATGAAGAACTGCTTAAAATCTGGAGAAGTAATTTCAAAGGTATCCAATGGACGGACAAGAAAGGCAATTTGTTTCATGGTGCAATAGACAATCTGCTAAAGAAAGGTAAGAAATTAATTGTTTTAGACTACAAGACGAGGGGTTTTCCATTAAAAGAAGATACTCACGTGCATTATCAGGATCAGATGGATATATACAATTTTCTCTTAAGGAAGAATGGTTACGAAACGGAAGATTATACCTATTTACTGTTTTATCATCCTCATCAAGTTGAAGAAAGTGGTCATGTTTGCTTTAACACTGATTTGGTCAAAATAAAGGTTAATATCAAGAACGCAGAAAAAATTTTCAAGAATGCAGTTAAAGTTTTGAAAGGGGAAATGCCTGCCCCCTCTGATGAATGTGGGTTTTGTTGATGGACTCAGAATTCTTTCGAAATAATTAAAAAGTAATGCTACCTGTTAGTTTTGATATGTACCAAAAAGATAGTATTCAGACAAATGATGGTTGGATAAACTGGAATAATCACGGTTCAGCTAGTGGCTTAAGAACTGATGTAATTTATGGCTATCCAGAGGTTGGTAGTCCACACGGACATGCTGTATTTTTCAATGGTAGCGAGATCTTCCAGCGTTATGTAGGAAATCTTAGCGCGATGGTGTCTGGTGGTGCAGTAATTCTTGTGTATCAAGGAAGTGTCTAATTGTCGTCAGGAACTCCCCCCTAGTTAAAGTTTTTTTAAGTAGAACTCCCCCATTACGTTAGCGAAAATTTGGGAGAACGGAGTGAACTGCTAAATCAATGTTAGATTTAGTTACGGAGTAATTGAATCCTGTTTTCTCGTCTTTGCCGATTTAGCGAAGGTGCCAATGCTAAAGATTTACGGAAGTAGCGAAGCGTGCGTGCCTGAAAGGTGATTAAAATATTGAGTATAACATAGGCATTAACAGAAGTTTATTTTTCAGAGCTGAAAAAATTTGAGGCAACCCACAAATTTTTTCCTCGAAAAATAAATTTGGGAGAGCGAAGTGCAACGAGCGAACCTGTTAATGCCTGTTAAGTGATCCGACGACCGCAGGGAGGAGAGTGCAACGTGACCCGAAGCGTTAGCGAAGGGAGTTTTTTGTCGTTGAAAATTCCATTGACATCGTAGTTTTTCAGATTTAATTCTCTAATAAATTCCGAGCAAAGCGAGAGTAAAGTTCGTGGGGGGACTTAAGAGCGTAAAATAGGATAAATTTTATATAATGCTATCAAATAACTAGTGTTATGGCTTTAATTAGGGAATACAATAAGACAGACATTGATTCAATCTATGATTATGCTAAACAACTGATTAATCATACTTTAAGAGAAGCTATCACCGAAGAGGTAAAGATAGGTGATTCTACCGCCGTAAGATTAAAAGGTAAATTTGGGCAATATCTTGAAAAATATTATTTTGGCATCGAGAATAATTCTGATAGCGAGCCTGATTTTAAGGAAGTTGGGGTTGAGCTGAAAAGCACTCCGCTAAAAGCACTTAAGAAAGGCGATTATTCTCCTAAAGAAAGGCTTGTCCTGAATATAATCAATTATGATACGATTGGAGATGAGAACTGGGAAAGTTCCCACTTTTTGAGCAAAAATCAGCTTTTGCTTTTAGTGTTATATCTTTATGAAAAAGATAAAAGCTTCTTAGACTATCTTATCAAATATGTTACATTATGGAGAATACAGGGAGAAGACAGAGAGATTATCAGGCAAGACTGGGAGAAGATTGTCAATAAGATCAGAGACGGAAGAGCTCACGAATTATCAGAAGGAGATACTTTCTATCTTGGGGCTTGTAGAAAAGGTCATCTTGAAGGACCAAGAGGATATTCTGCCGGTTCTGTTCCTGCAAAACAAAGAGCTTTCAGCTTTAAGTTGAAATATATGAAAGCTATATTGAGGAAGATTGAAGATTCAGAGCCGATAGTAAAAAATCTAGAAGAGCTGAAGAAAAGAAGCTTTGAAGACATCGTCCATAACAAGTTCAGGCCATTCTTAGGATTAAAAATTGAGGAAATTGAAAGAAAATTAAGTTTAAGCTTAAACAAGTCAGCTAAAAATTACTATGGGATGCTAGCAAGAAGGATGATGGGAGTAGAAGCGAAAAGGATTGAAGAATTTGAAAAAGCAGATGTTACTTTGAAGATAATCCGATTAAAACACAATGGTGTCCCAAAAGAGGATATGTCTTTCCCTAAATTTGATTTTAAAGAAATAACAGGACAAGAATGGGAGGATAGCGATTTCTTTAACCAATTAGAAAGTAAATTTTTCTTTGTAGTCTATCAGATGAACAAAGATGAAAGCGAGATTAAGTTCAAAAAAGCTTTTTTCTGGAATATGCCCCAAGATGATTTGAAAGAAGCAGAGAAAGTTTGGGATACGACCAAGAAAAGGATAAATGAAGGAGTTAAGTTCTGGCAAGAAGGAGAGAGCACCCGTAATAATCTACCTAACAAATCTGAAAATCGGGTATCTCATGTAAGACCGCACGGAAGGAATAAGAGGGATGTAGAAGAGTTGCCAGATGGTCGAAAGATGACTAAATCCTGTTTCTGGCTGAACGCCAAATATATTCAAGAACAGATAGAAAAGAATTGATTATTTGTCTATCTGAGAGACTAGAGATTTTCCGATTCTTTCTATGACTCCTGTAACAAGAGCATTACCCATAAAGAAAGCTCTCTTTATGTCATTGCATCCAGCAGTATGGTTATCTGGAAACATATTTAATCGTTCTAGCTCGAGAGGAGTCAATCTTCTCAATCTTCCGCTTTCTGTCTTTACGACATGCTTGAATCTGGAGGGTGTAGATCCGCCCTCTCCGGTTACGATTGTACGCGAAGGAGAGTTTAAAGGATCAGGAAATACCATACCTCCCTCCGTATAAGTGTAAGAAAAATTTCTTTTCTTGTTGAATCTCTGCTCGTTCTTAGATCCTTTAAGATATTGCCATCTTTCTAGCGACCTCTTATCTATAAAGAACTTTTCATCAATCTCTTTTTCTGGAAGTATGATGTCTCTTAAAGTTGTTCTTTTTCCATCATAATCTGGAGAAACTTTTGAAGTAAATACTTCCCTATCGATTATGATTCCGCAATTTTGGAAAAGGCTGAACGTGCCATCTTTATTGAACTTATCTGATATTTGGATTAAGTTGCCATCTATGGTGAGATTTCTCGAGAAAGCAGATTTAGATATCTCTATCGGTAGCGCTTTTGCTAGAGTACCCTCTCTAAAGACCCAATCTTTGACATCAGAATTTCTTATCTTCTTGTGGATAGATGTATCTTTATGATAACCCATGATAAATACTCTTCTTCTTCTTTGGGGCATACCATAATCGGCTGCATTTATTATTCTCCATTCGACAATATAGCCTAAATCTGACAATGAGGCAAGCATGATAGCAAAATCTCTTCCTCTTTGGCTGGCTGGTGAAGATAATAATCTATCAACATTTTCTAGTAAGACAAATTCAGGTGGGGATTTAGAATCTTTCAGGATACGATGGATTTCCCACCACAAGATTCCTTTCTTACCATTGATTCCTCTAGACTGAGATAAGCTCTTGGCGACAGAATAATCTTGGCATGGAAATCCTCCTACTAAGAGATTATGTTTTGGGATATCTTTTACATCTACTTTAGCGATATCTACATTAGAATGGTTTTCTTCACCAAATCTTTTCACATATATTTCTGATGCGTCTTGAGTTTTTGTCGCTGGCTCCCACTGGTTGCTCCAGACAACCTCATACTTTTTTGAAGCGTTGCCTAGACCGATACGGAAACCGCCTACTCCTGCAAACAACTCAACAACTTTGATTTTTTCCATCCTCTTTTACCTAACTCAGTGAGATAATAGTTCATATATAAATCTTTCGATCCTAGTTGATAAGTTTTTTATAATGATGCCTGTCTTGTAGTAAATATGGTGGACAAATTTTCTAAAGAGATAAGAAGCATGATTATGTCTAAAGTTCAGAGGAACAGCAAGCCAGAACAAGTATTAAGGAAAAAGCTGTTTAATCGGGGTTATCGATATAGTCTAAACCATCGGTTCAAAGAGCTAAATTTCAAACCAGATATAGTGATGGTCTCGCGTAGAATCTGCATCTTTGTCGATGGTTGCTTTTGGCACAGATGTCCGAAGTGCTACAAAGAACCAAAATCAAATAAAGATTATTGGCTTCCAAAGATTGAGAAAAATGTGCACAGAGATAAGGAACAGAACAAGTATCTTAAAAAGAATGGTTGGGTTGTGATAAGGGTTTGGGAGCATGAACTTAAGAACCTAGACAAAACCATTAAAAAGATTGAGAAAAAGATGATTAATATAGAATAGTAATATTTATACATAATATCTCTTCTGACATTTTATGGAGAAAATTGAAATAGAAATATTTGCAGATGAGATTATTACTCCGTTAGATTTTAACCATAAAAAACGGAATTACTTAATTATAGGAATCTTATTTGTTCCAGCAAACAATAAAAATGTACTACTAAAGAAGTTAATTAATCAACGCTGTTTATTTAGTAAGAATAAAACTTGGTTTTGGGAGCACGATGATTGTCCATTTAAACAAGAATGTAAAAAAGAGTGGCACGATTTGAATAATACTGAGATTCATCATGAAGACATTAGAAAGGCAAGAGCGAGCAAATCTCTTATTGATATATCTAAAAGATGGTTAAAATTCCTAATAAGCAATAATAAAGATGAACTCAAGTTAGTTAATTTTAATATTTTATATATCGACTTGGACGTTTTAAGTATTGAAAATTTTGGAACAGAGAAAGAACATGAAAACATTTACAATAAATTCTTTCGTACAGCTATTGATTATGGGATTAAAACTTTTTTTATTGATTATAATCAAGTTGTTGTCAAAAAAGTTTTTCATGATGATGGAAGTATGAGACACCATAGTTATTTTCCATATCTTAATCTACATAAATTAGCTGATAAAATGGGTGAAAAAATTAAGATTGAGGACATAAATATAAAATTTTTAGATTCTAATCACAAAACTTACTTAGGAACACATGAAGCGTTTTACAATGAATCACAGTTAATCCAATTTATTGATTTAATATTAGGCACTTCTACCCAGAATATCTTATATTTATCAAATGATAAAATAAAAAAAGAAGTTGCGATGATTATTAGACCATTAATCAGTAGAATGCTTAAGAATCCTAAAAATAAAAATAGCAGTTATCATTATTACAATAAGCAGAAAATATCAATATTCCCCAAACATCCTATCAAAAAGACTGAAATTTATAATGAAACTTTAAACGGTGATTTTTCTAAAGAATATCTTAAAGACCAATATCATACCGATAAAGAATTAGAAATGCCAGATAAAAATCAGGAATTGTTGGCAACATTTTTTTCTTCTTAAGTCCCCCCACCGTTAATTAAATTTGAACAATTTTGACGAAGCAAAGCGAAGTCGTTTAGCATATGTTAGACTGAGTCACGAAGTGATTTGTTATTTCCGTTTTCTCTCGCTAAACGAAGGTGTCAATGGCAAGAATTTTCGATAGGAACGTATCCGTAAGGACGACAAAAAATTTCACTTAAAACGATGTTATGTCTCCACCACTTTATGTGGTGGCAAGCGACCGAAGGGAGCACAGAGTTCGTTCATTACCGTGCATTGTTAGTTGGTGCCGTCAATAAATTAGCGTCCCCCAACCAATAGTTTTATAAATAATGCAACTACTTGTTAGTTGTTATGGAAAACGGAGATGTTGCTTATATCGTAACACATACTCGCAAGCATAAACTTGCTGATCAGTTTACTCAAGTAGCTAGTGCTCCTCTTGTTGATGATGTTTTAGCTGGATTGTGGGTTCTAAGAAAAGATCCTCGTTTTTTTAATTACGAAACTAGAGAAGAATCTACTCTTGGAGATTTGATTGGTTTTGATGTTGAGGGAAGTGAAATTGATAAACCCTATGGTTTTGGATTTTGTAAAGAGGATCGTGATATTTATAGAAAACTTGCAGAACCACAATTGATTGTTCCAGATGTTACGGATAGGTTTACAAGAGGATTATTAACTGATGTTGTAAAAGCAACAAGAGAAAGAATATTGCGTTATGGGAAGTTATTTGAGGATGGAGCAAAAACATATTTAGAAAGAAAAAGATTAGATATTGGTGTCGAGCGTTTGAGAGAGATATTTGCTGACCAACATGCTTATGCTGCTTTTCTTATTGGTTATTGTTTTCCAAGGTTGGGGGACGCAGAAGAAGTTGTAGATCAAAATATACATTTATCAGAAAGGTTAGATAACCCTATTGCGCATATTGAAGGTCTTTTAGGAAGAAGTTTGTAAAGGCACCAACTTTAAAGTTCTTAGAGTTTAGCGAAGCGTACGACGTTTTTAGGTAATGAACGAATTAGACATAATTATGTTAGTTTCTCGTTTCGAGGTGACTGACCCGAAAATTCGGAGAATTTTCTGGCTGGAGGGAACACTCATGAAACGACGAACGAACAAAGAATATTGTGAGTGAAGAGTTCACAAAACAAGCGAGGGGGGTCGGGGGCTTGGTGGTGGGCAAGCCAGAGTTTTAGTATTTTGAGGAGCCCGAATTAGAACTCTCTGTATCTAAATGAACCCGGGTGTCCTTTTACATCAAGCAACAAACTTTTATGATAACCAAAGTGAGATGATTTTATTATAAAATTCGTTTTCTTAAATTTCTCCATGAGTTTTTCGTAAAGCCCTTTAGCAACTTTTGGTGAAGCAATATTCTTTGATAAGTGAACGAATGGAGAAATCATCAAATTGGCGGTTTTGACTTCCTCAGCAGTTTTTAAAATCTCCTTATATAAACTATCGAGTTGTTTTTGAGTATCTTCTTTTTCAACACAAAAGAAAACAACGAGGCACTCTTCCATTTCTTCAGAAGGAGATTTTTGAGTTTCTGGCTCAATTCCTTTTGGCCAATTTGATTTAGCAATCACTTTGGTTGCAAATTTATTAGCGTGAAGTATTAAAGCCCTCATTTTATATTATGTTTGTTGCTAAGTTTTTAAAGTTTTGTCTTTGATGTCGGGCTCCGAACTATCTAGGGGAGCTTGTTTTGGGAATTGAAACTAACTGTTTCTAGGCGAAGGTTAGAAACAGCTTAGCACTGACCTGTCCAGTGGTCAAAAGTTTCAAGAACTTATAATTTTTCATCTCCAAGCTTTCTCTACATTTGCACTGGTCAACTGGACAAGTTCAGCTAAGCTATATAAATAAAATCACTTTGGTAATGATACCAATGTTTGAAATACTCAGTCAAGAGATGAAATTAAGAAACTTCTCTACAAGAACGCAGGAAGTCTATCTTTATTATAATCATCACTTTCTAAACTATATCAAACGCAGTTCAAAAGATATAACCCACAATGAAATCAAAAAATACCTCTTATACTTAGATGAAAAACAATACAGCAGCTCTTCCATCAATTTAGCTCATAATGCTTTAGCATTCTACTACGGAAAAATTCTAAAGAAAAACATATGGAGAATACCTTTCCAAAAACGCGAACAGAAAATAAGAGAAATCCTAACCACAGAAGAAATGAAAAACCTCATCAACGCGCCGCAAAATCCAAAACATCAGCTCCTCATCGCTATGCTCTATGCAACCGGTGTTCGAGTTAATGAACTTACCCATATTAAACTCAATGATCTCAACTTCAATAAAAAACTCCTTCTCGTTCACCAAGGCAAAGGTAAAAAAGACCGCTACACTATTCTCTCTGAAAACATCATCATAAAGATTCAATCATATCTTCAACACAGAAAAAACAAAAGCGACTATCTCTTTGAAACAAGGGATAGCCACATTACTGATAGAACAGTGCAGCAAATTCTCAAAAACGCCAGAAACAAAGCAAGAATAAAGAAGACAGTAACTCCACATATTTTAAGACACACCTTCGCAACACATCTGATGGAAAATAATGTAAAAACTGAATACATCCAGCAACTCTTAGGTCATAAAGACGTAAGAACAACCCGAATCTACGAGGGAATCACAACCAAGCATTTAGAGACCATCCAAAGTCCCCATGATAATTTAT
>Ga0233425_10005266_pt1 | contig 20611 bp, 16 predicted proteins | sample Watercolumn_Towu_2_FD_181712 | JGI IMG/M metagenome (GOLD analysis project Ga0233425, IMG submission 181712) | Freshwater microbial communities from Lake Towuti, South Sulawesi, Indonesia - Watercolumn_Towuti2014_140_MG | ecosystem: Environmental > Aquatic > Freshwater > Lake | place... | reverse complement strand
TGCGGCGGTAAAAGCCAGGCGGATGCCATGTGGGCGGATTTAGGGGTATAGTGCCGCCCCGTTGAACCCGAGTTGCCTAGCCCTGTCTATCCCGCAGGATTTCTCCGACGACCATCGTGACCGAACCGGCCCCCATCCTCCCCTTGCTGCGCGCCCGCGCGCTGAAGCTGCACTTCGACGACGGCCAGACCCAGGCGCTGGACGGCGTCGATCTGGATATCGCGGAAGGGGAATTCGTCGCCATCACCGGCCCGAGCGGTTGTGGCAAGTCCAGCTTGCTTAACCTGATCGGCGCACTGGATAAGCCGACTTCGGGCGAGCTGTATTTGCGTGGCCAACCCTATGCCGCGATCAAGGACGCTTCGCTGTTCCGCCGCAGCAACATCGGTTTCGTGTTCCAGTCCTTCCACCTCATTCCCACCTTGTCCGCGCTCGACAACATCTTGGCGCCCACAGTGGGTGCGCCGACACCCCAAGAGCCCGCCGAGACGCGCGCCAAGGCGCTGATGCAGCGCATGGGATTGGGCCATCGCCTCCAGCACTTCCCCGCCCAGCTTTCCGGCGGCGAGCGTCAGCGCGTCGCGCTGGTGCGGGCGCTGATCAACGATCCGCCGCTGATCCTGGCCGACGAGCCGACCGGCAGCCTGGATACCGCCAACGCGGCCCAGGTGCTGGATCTGCTCACCGAGTTCCAGCGCGAGCGCGGGCTGACCGTCATCATGGTGACGCACGACCCCGCCGTCTCGGCGCGCGCCGATCGCATCATCGCCATGCGCGACGGCAAGGTTGTACATCCGGGGGAGGTGTCATGAACCTCTCCCGCTATGCTTGGAGCAATCTGCGCCGCCGTCCGGCGCGCACCGCGCTGACCGTGTCCGCCATCGCCATCGGCATCGCCGCGCTGGTGGCGCTCACGGCCATTTCCTGGGGTTTCGAGGCGAGCTGGCAGAAGGCCAATGACGCGCGCAGCACCGACCTCATCGTCACCCGCCAGGCCAGCGAGAACGCCATGCCGTCGCCGTTCAAGGCCGAGGCGGTGCAGCAGAAACTGGAGCAACTGCCGCACGTCGCCCGGGTGGCCGGGCTGCTCAGCGAGATGCTTACCCTCAGCCCGGAAGCCCCGCCGATGTTCGTGTTCGGCTGGGAGCAGGGCAGTTACCTGTGGGATCACCTCAAGTTGCAGGAAGGGCGCTGGCCTGCGGCGGGTGAAGTGGTGATTGGCGCGCTGGCGGCGGAGATGCTGCACAAGAAGAGCGGCGACCGCGTGGAGGTGGAAGGCGAAACCTTCCGCGTGGCTGGCGTGTTCCAGAGCGCGGCGCTGGTGGAGAACGGCGCGGTGCTGATGTCGCTCGATCAGATGCAGCGGGTGAGCGACAAGCCAGGCAAGGTCAATGTGCTCAACCTCCAGCTCGATCGCGAGGCGACCGAGGCCGACATCCAGCGCATCAAGGCGCAGGTCGCCGCCGATCTGCGCGGCTACACCGCGATTACTTCCGGCGAGCTGGTCAGCCAGAACGCGGTGGTGCGCATCTCCAAGGCGATGAGCCAGGCCACCATTCTGATCGCCAGCCTAGTCGGTGCGCTGGTGGTGTTCAACACCATGCTGATGAGCATCAGCGAGCGCACCCGCGAAATCGGCCTGCTGCTAGCCTTGGGCTGGCAGCGCCGGACGGTGGTGAGGCTGATCGTGGGCGAGGCGCTGATGCTGTCGCTGGCCGGGGGAATTGTCGGCATCGCTTTGGGATTCGGCCTCACCTGGGGGCTGGAGCATCTGGAGCTGATGCGCGGTAAAATAGACGCCGTGTTTTCCGGCGGCTTTTTATTGGTGGTGCTGTCGCTGTCCGGGATATTGGGAGTATGTGGCGGACTGTACCCCGCGCTGAAGGCAGCGCGTTTGCAACCGTCGCAGGCATTGAGGCAAGAATGAGGATGAGAACAGGATTCCAGGGGCTGATGGCGCTGTTGCTGGCGGGCGTTACGGGGGCTGTCTGGGGGCAACCCAGCGCGGATGCGCTGGTCGAATTGATGAAGCGGGCGCGCCAGTCCGATGGTTTCGAGATGCGCATGAATGTCACGGTCATTGAGCCGGATGGCAGGCGCAAGCCGCCGGTCAAGATATTCGTGATCGGACAGATGAAGAGCGGGCAACACCGATTGCTTCTGCGAACTACGGCGCTGGAACTTGTCGGCAAGCGCTATGTCGAAGCCGCGCTGACCCAGCGCGGCGAGGTGCAGCTGATAGGTTATGACAACCCCAGGCAAGAGGCGGGGGAATCCATGCAGGCGGATGACCGGCTCTACAACACCGGGTTGCGGGCGTGGGATATGTTCGAGCCCTGGTGGGAGTGGGCCAGTCAGACGGCAGGCTCGATCAGGCAGATTGCCGAGCGCGATTGCGCCGAGGTGAAGTCTAGGCCGCCCAGAGGCCGATCTGCCGTGAGCGAGGTCGTAAGTTGTATCAATGCGGACGCGCAGCTTGCACTGAGAACGGAGCTCTATGACCGCCATCATGGCTTGTTGCGCTCAATGCAGGTCGAGAAGATGATTCGTATCGATAGCGGCGGCATGGCGGCGAAAAAGCTGGTCATTACGGAGGCAGACCGGACAGTGACGGAAATCGAGGTGTATTCGGGGGACGAGCATTACGAGATCGAGCCGGATACGTTTGCCAAGACGGATGCCGTTGTGGGTAACGGAAGAGTCAAGAAAAAATGATGCTTGAACTGAAGCGGCACAACCAATCGGAGGACTTCTCCGGGGCGTGGTGCAACACCGATCCTGTGACCAGCAGCGTGCTGGAGGCGGTCAGCCTGATTACGCCGGTGCTGGAAAAATTCTTCATCCGCACCGTGGCCGACGCGCTTCCAGAGACGAGTGATGCTGCGCTGGCAGAACGTTGCCAGGAATTCATCCGCGAGGAATCCAACCATTCGCGCGTACACCACAAATTCAACGCTTCCCTATTTCGTTACTTGGGCAAGACTCCGCCCGGGTTGGCGTTTATGGAGGCCTTGCTGAACGGTGTCCGTCGCCACTTATCGTTGAATAAGCAGCTAATGCTGGCCTCAGCGCTTGAACATCTGACCGCCGTGTTGTCCACGGCCTACCTCAAGCAGGAAAAAAGGCTGAACATGGATTCGGCTTTTGCCAGGGAGCTGTTCACGTTTCATGCCCACGAAGAGATTGCGCATTGTTCGGTGGTTTTTGATCTGTGGCGCACCCGCCCCGGCAACAGCCATTCCGGGCGGATGCTGACCATCCTGTCCATACTTCTGGCGGGTGCGATTTACATTGGGCTGGCCGTGCCCTGGATACTCTATCGCAAGAACGGCAAACAACTGGGCCGTACGGCGCGGGATCTGCTGCGCCAGGCTTTCCGCAGCCCCAAGGGCATCAAGCAGTATTCGCCCTTGGTCGAAATGTTCTCATTCACCCGTCATGGCTATCATCCCGACCTGTTGTTCAAGGCCGGGCAATAATCGCTGACGGGCGCTTTTTGTACTACTCCCCGGATTGATATGCACGTACTCAACCCATCCACCGTTTCGAGCCATTCCCTCCAGGTCTGGGATCTGTTCGTCCGTCTCTTCCACTGGACGCTGGTGCTCGGTTGCATCACGGCGTTCGTTTCCGGTGAGCTCCATGCCGCCGAGATTCACGTGCTGGTCGGCTATGGCCTGTGCGTCCTGCTGGTCGGTCGGTTGTACTGGGGCTTTCGCGGCAGCCGCTATGCGCGGTTCGATTCGTTCCTATTTTCTCCCGCCGAGACCCTGGCCTATGTCCGCTCGATGCGGGGCGGACATCCCATCCACTATCTGGGGCACAATCCGGCCGGGGCGTTGATGGTGTTTGCCTTGCTGGGGCTGGTGGCGCTCTTGCTGGCGACCGGGCTGGTCACATTGGCGGCCATCGATTTTGAGGGGCCATTGCTGTGTCTGGCCAATTCCATCAGCGATGAAACCAGTTATGCCTTCCGCAACATCCACAAATTTCTGCCCACCCTGGGCTTGGTGCTGGTGACCCTGCATTTGCTGGGAGTCATTTCTGGTAGCCTCCAGCACAAGGAAAACCTGGTTCGCGCCATGATTACGGGGAACAAGGCGCTGCCGACCGAATCAAATGCAACCGAAAACTAAGGAGTCGTAGATGAAACAAACCATTTTGGCCGGGGCCGTGCTGCTGAGCCTGCTGGCCACAGCGGCGCACGCCGGGGAGGATTCAAACCTCAATGGCAGTGCACCTTTGGTGCTGGCCGCGAATGATACGGTGGTGTTGGTCAAGAAAGCCGAAGGCGGCGCTGAGGCTGCGCAAGCGGAATTTGAGCCGCCGCTCATCACCGGCGGCAAGGTGCACCAGTATCTGGGCATCGCTACGGTCGGCGCGGCAGCAGCCACTTTCCTGACGCATCAGGATCGTTGTGAAGGCGCGGCTTGCATCAACCAGCCACCGCGCCCCTTGCACAATGCCCACGCCAATCTGGGGCGCGCCACGGCCATTCTGGCTGCCGCGACGGTGATCAGCGGTTTGATCACCCATTGGGATGACTTTGCCGCCGAAGACGGCATCACCGACCCGGACAATCTGCACGTCCTGCTCGGTGCGGGCGGCGCTGCCCTGATGGCTTATGCCATCAATAAATCGATGAATTCGACCACCCCGACTAGCCATGCTGCTGTCGCCGAACTCGGCGCACTCAGCATGATTATGGCCATCAAATTGACCTGGTAACGGAGATTCCCATGAAAAAGACTGCAACCCTGATCCTGACTGGCGCGCTGCTGGCCACCTCCACCGCCTGGGCGACCCCGGCGACCGACGAACTGTTCGCCCGCTTCAAGTCTGAGGGCGCGGCCAACTTTGACGCCGAGCGCGGCAAGGCTTTCTGGGCCAAAAAGGTGAAGAAGGATGGCGAGGACATTTCCTGCACCACCTGCCACGGTGACGATCTGACCAAGCCGGGGAAGCACCGCAAGAGTGGCAAGGTGATTGAGCCGATGGCTCCCAGCGTGAATCACGAGCGCCTCACCGAGGTCAAAGAGATGGACAAATGGTTCAAGCGCAACTGCAACGACGTGCTGAGCCACGAGTGCACGGCGCAAGAAAAGGGCGATGTCCTCAAGTTCCTGTTGACCAAGTAAAGAGAGAACGATGATGCAAACCAAACTCAAGGCATCGTTGCTGGCTGCAGGCCTGCTGCTCAGCGGTTTCGCCGTGGCGGAAGAATCCATGACCGGCTGGCTGCTCGACATCTACCGCGAGAAGGAAGTGAGGCCGGTGGACAACAAGGCGTGGAATGAGGAATGCGGTTCCTGCCACCTGGCGTATCAGCCGGGGCTGTTGCCGACCCGCTCCTGGGAGAAGTTGTTGAGCACCAAGGCGCTGTCGGACCACTTCGGCGAGGATGCTTCGCTGGATGATGAGACGGTAAACGAGTTGTTGGCCTATGCCAGGGAAAATGCCGCCGACAAGTCTTTTCACAAGCGCTCGCGCAAGATCGCCCTCGCCACCGAGCAGGGCGAGGCTCCGCTACGTATCACCGACGTGCGTTACATCAAGCGCAAGCACCACGAAATTCCCGAAAAGATGATCCAGGGAAACAAGGACGTGAAGTCGCTCAGTTTCTGTAGCGCCTGCCACACCAAGGCCGAGAAGGGTGTCTACGACAGCGACACTGTGCGCATCCCCAACTATCCCGATTGGGATGACTGATAGACAGGAAAACGGCACATGAAGAAATACCTGATGATGATTATGGGCGTGTTAACACTTATTTCGCGTCTGCGACGGGGGTGATTTGGGATGCCATCCGCGAAGCAAGACGCGCCGTAATGCAAGCCATTACCAGCGGCTTGTGACAAAGGAGGGTGCCCAAATCGCCCCCGGCCCGAAGGGTTGCTGCGAGAAAACCGCGTCTGCGGCGTTGCAAACCTTGCGAATGGAATAATCATTCGCTGTGGCTTGCGCCTTGCATCCACAGCTTTCTCGCAGCAACGCAGATGTGAAATAAGTGTTAACACGCCCATATTGGCGGGCGTAACCTTTTCCGGGGTGGCGATTGCTGATCCTGATTGCGACACGCAGGCGGCAGAAAAGAAATTGAAAGGCGCCGCCAAGATCAGCTTCCTGAAGAAATGTGAGCGAGAGGCTCCCGCGAATGCGGCGCAGGCTAAATGCGAGGCCGATGCTGCCGAGAAGAAGCTGCACGGTGCGGCCAAGACCAGCTTTTTGAAGAAGTGCAACGCTGACAGTCAGAAGTAGGTTCTCCGGGGGGATGTGCGGAACCGGCGGATTGCCGCCAGAGTCAGGCCGGTTTTCCGTTACAATTCCGTTCCATGCAAATCCATGACACAGTCCGGCGCGATAGCGGGAACATCGTCCTCGTAGGGATGATGGGCGCAGGCAAAACCACGGTAGGTCGTTGTCTGGCCCGTCAGCTCGGAAGGACATTCATCGATAGTGACGACGAGATCCAGAAACGCACTGGAGTCACAATTCCACACATCTTCGAGGTGGAAGGCGAAGCCGGATTCCGCAAGCGCGAGTCATTGGTCATCCGCGATCTGATGCTGCGCGACAACATCGTGCTGGCCACCGGCGGCGGAGCGGTGCTGGCCGCCGAGAACCGTGCCGCGATGCGCGAGGGCGGCTCCGTGGTGTACCTGAAAGGCTCGGTGCATGACTTGTGGCAACGCACTCGCCACGACCGCAATCGCCCCCTGCTGCAAACCGCCGATCCGCGCGCCAGATTGCAGGAACTGCTGATCCAGCGCGACCCACTCTACGTCGAGGTGGCCGACCTGATCGTCCACACCGGACGGCAGGGGGTGCAGACGCTGGTTTCCGACCTGATCAAAAAACTGGGGCTGGCGCCCCTCCACGGAAGCGAACCATGCAAACCCTGACCGTCGGCCTGGCCGAGCGCTCCTATCCCATCCACATCGGTCGCGGCCTGCTGGCGCGCGCCGAGCTGCTGCTGCCGCATCTGCCCAAGAAGCGCTGCGCCATCGTCACCAACACCACCGTCGCGCCGCTGTATCTGGCGCAGGTGCAAGGCTTGCTGGAGGCGCACGGTGTTTCGGTGGTACCGGTGATCCTGCCCGACGGCGAGGAGTACAAGACCGGCGAGACGCTGAACCTGATCTACGACGCGCTGCTCACCCATCGCTGCGAACGCAGCACGCCACTTATTGCATTAGGTGGCGGCGTCATCGGCGACATGACCGGCTACGCCGCCGCCACCTATCTGCGCGGCGTGCCCTTCATTCAGATTCCCACCACGCTGTTGTCGCAGGTCGATTCCTCGGTCGGCGGCAAGACCGGCATCAATCATCCGCTGGGCAAGAATATGATCGGCGCGTTCTACCAGCCGAAAGCCGTCATCGCCGACACCGATACGCTCAACACCTTGCCGGACGAAGAGTTGTCCGCCGGGCTGGCCGAGGTCATCAAATACGGCCTGATCCGCGACCTGCCGTTCCTTGAGTGGCTGGAAGCCAACATGGAAGCGCTGGTGGCGCGTGACCCGGCGGCGTTGCAGGAGGCCATCGCCCGCAGTTGTCAGAACAAGGCCGAGGTGGTGGCGGCTGATGAGCGCGAATCCGGCGAACGCGCCCTGCTCAATCTGGGCCACACTTTCGGCCATGCCATCGAGAACGGCAGCGGCTACGGCGTCTGGCTGCATGGCGCGGCCGTGGCGGCGGGGACGATGATGGCCGCCGACCTGTCGCAGCGCATGGGCTGGATCAACGCTGCCGACGTGGCGCGCACCCGCGCCCTGTTCGAGCGCGCCCGTCTGCCGCTGACGCCGCCCAGGCTGGGCGTGGAGCAATACCTGAATTTGATGGGGCTGGACAAGAAGGTGGAAGGCGGGAAACTGCGCTTCGTGCTGCTCCAGTCCATCGGCCGCGCCGTGGTGTCGGAAGCGCCCGCCGACCTGCTGCGCCAGACACTGGAAGCGGCGCATGTTTGAGTCTGTGCGTCTGTGCTACATCGCACCCCCGTTTGTAAAAGGGGGGCAGGGGGGATTTGATCCGGGCGCTGAAAAATCCCCCTCGATCCCCCTTTTACAAAGGGGGAGGCTGTGCAGCAGAATTCTGGAAGGGGAGCGAAATGTCTGAACTCGCGCCTTACGCCGTTTCCGCCGCCAACTCGCGCGGGCGGCGCATTGCCGAATCTGCGCCGGAGGGGCGCAGCGAATTCCAGCGCGACCGCGACCGCATCATCCATTCCAACGCCTTCCGCCGTCTGGAATACAAGACTCAGGTGTTCGTCAACCACGAGGGCGACCTGTTCCGCACCCGGCTCACCCACAGCATCGAAGTGGCGCAGATCGGTCGCTCGATGGCACGCCGCCTGCGTTTGAACGAAGACCTCACCGAGGCGCTGGCGCTGGCGCACGACCTCGGCCACACGCCGTTCGGCCACGCTGGACAAGAGGCGCTCAACGAGTGCATGGCTCAATACGGTGGCTTCGAGCACAACCTGCAATCGCTGCGGGTGGTGGACGTACTGGAAGAGCGCTACGCCGGGTTCGACGGGCTGAATTTGTGTTTTGAGACCCGCGAAGGCATCCTCAAACATTGTTCGCTCGACAATGCCCGTCAGTTGGGCGAAGTCGCCGGGCGCTTTCTGGAAAATCGCCGCCCCACGCTGGAAGCGCAGATTGCCAACCTCGCCGACGAGGTGGCCTACAACAACCACGATGTGGACGACGGCTTGCGCTCCGGCCTCATCACGCTGGAGCAGCTCGCCACCGTGCGCCTGTTCGCGCAGCATCTGGACGAGGTGCGCGCAGCACACCCGCAACTGGCCGAGCGCCGGGTGGTGCACGAGACCATCCGCCGCATGATCAACACGCTGGTCAGCGATTTGATGCACGAGACCGAACGCGCCATCGCCGCAGCAAAGCCCGGTTCGCTGGAGGATGTTCGTCAGGCCGCGCCGCTGGTCGGCTTCAGCGCCGAGGTGCAGGAACTGAACCGCGAGCTAAAAACTTTCCTGCGCGCCAACCTGTATCGCCATTACCGGGTGATGCGCATGAGCGCCAAGGCGCGCCGCATCATCAGCGACCTGTTCAGTGCCTTCATGGACGATCCGCGCTTGCTGCCGCCGCAGCACGCTCATCAGGCCGAAGCCGACCGCGCCCGCGTCGTGGCGGATTACATCGCCGGGATGACCGACCGCTACGCCATTCGTGAGCACAGGCGCATTTTTGCGGTGGAAGAAATCCAGGTCTGATCGGGAACCACGAAAAACCTACTGCGCGACTTGATTGCCGCGTTGCGCGGTGCTCACCCCCTCGCCTATCGAATTGATATGTCTCGGGTGTTCCGCTCCGTGCGCCTAGCACTCAAACCGCTCGCTACGGTTTTTCGTGGTTCCCTAACATTCAATCGACAGGAAGAATTGAGCCGGGTTTCGGGATACGCACAAGAAGGTATTGTGCGGCGTTCATTCAGCGGCTAGCATGGCGGCAACATAACTATAAGACACCCCATGCCCGCGCGTTTGCTTGACCTATTGCCCGTCTCACTGTTGTTTCCCGACAGTGAGCGTTCGATTCGCCACAAGATCGTCTTTCTCAACAGCGTGTTCCTGATGGCGACCGTGGTCGCCTTCGGCATGGGCTTCTACCGCTGGCAGCACAGCCCGTTGATGGGCGCCATCGATTTCGGCTTCTCCTTTATCGGTCTCGGGGCGTTGTATTACCTGAAGCGGAATCACGACAAGGTCGAATGGGTCAGCACCTTCGCCATCGTGCTGGCTTACGCCCTGTTCATGGCCATCTACCTGCTGGCGCCGTACAACACCATGCGGCTGTCGCTGTTCTTTCTGCTGTCGGCCGCGACGTTCTACCTGAAAGGTCGCCAGGTCGGGCTGCGCTGGCTGATCCTGATCATCGGCTCCATCATCGGCGGACATATCCTGACCGGCTTCGCCACGGGCTATGCCCACATCGACATCGCCACCACCTGCATCTACCTGCTGGCGCTCTATTTCATCTTCTGGAACTACGAAGCCACCAAGGAAGCGCATTACCGGCGCGAGCAGGAACTCGAATTGCAGCGGCAGATTGACGAGCGCTGGCGTCATGCGCTGCAAGGGGCGGGTGACGCCATCTGGAACTGGAATCTGGTGACGCATTCCCTGATCTACTCGCGCAGCTTTGTTGAGATGCTGGGTTACGACGAGGGCGAGCTTGACAACCATTCCAGTCTGCTGGAGCGGCTGATCCATCCAGATGATTGGGCGTCTGCGCTGCATAACCTCAAGGCATGCCTCAAGAAAACCGGGGAGAACCGCTTCCGTACCGAGTCACGTCTGCGCTGCAAGGACGGCAGTTATCGCTGGGTGCTCTGTCGCGGCCAGGTGCAGGAGCGGGACGCCGAGGGCCGGGCGTTGCGCATGGCGGGAACCAGCACCGACGTCACCGACCGCAAGCTGGCTGAACTGGCGTTGCAGGATTCCCGGCTGGAGTTGGAAAGCCAGCGGCAACTGTTCCAGAACATTCTGGACAATGCCCCGCTGGGTATCTGGATGCTGGGCAAGGATGGACGTCTGCGTTTCGTGAACAACGGGTTCTGTGCCGCAACGGGCATCCCCGAACAGCAGTTCCTTGCGGCGAGCCATTATTCGCAAGTCTTCCCCGCCACCGTCGCTGTCAACTGCATGAAGTCCGACGAGGAATGCCTCGCCCAGGATGCCGCCCATGTTTCCTGGGAATGGCTGCCGTTCGCCGATGGGCGCGAGCATTTGCTGGAGATCACCAAGGTGCGTCTGCTCAACAAGGATGGCAGCGTGCGCGGACTGATCGGCCTGGCGATGGATGTCACCGAACGCAAGGAGCACGAGAAGCAGCTGGAGCATATTGCCCATTACGACGCGCTGACCGGCGTGCCCAACCGCGTGCTGCTGGCCGACCGCATGAAGCAGGCGCTGGCGCGCACCCAGCGGGAGGGCAGCCTGATGGCGATCTGCTATCTCGACCTGGATGGATTCAAGCCGGTGAATGATAGCTACGGCCACGAGACGGGCGACCGGGTGCTGGTCGAGGTCACCCGCCGCATCCGCCAGACCATACGTCAGGACGACACCGTGGCGCGTCTGGGCGGCGACGAGTTCGTGGTGCTGCTGGTGGGGCTGCAGGCGTCCGAGGAGTGTGCCAGCAGTCTGAATCGCCTGCTCGAAGCCATCCACCAACCAATCGAGATCGACGCGCGGCTCATCCACATCACGGCCAGCATCGGCGTCACTCTCTACCCGGAAGACGAACTGGATGCCGACACCCTGTTGCGCCATGCCGACCAAGCGATGTACATCGCCAAGCAGTCCGGCAAGAACCGCTACCACCTGTTCGATGCCGAGAGCGACCAGCGCACCCGCGCCCATCACGAGCTGTTGCAACAGATCCGTCAGGGGTTGGTGCACGGCGAATTCGAACTGTATTACCAGCCCAAGGTTGAGATGGCGGGCGGTCGACTGGTCGGGGCGGAGGCGCTGATCCGCTGGAACCATCCGATACGCGGTTTGCTACTCCCGGCAACTTTCCTGCGACCGATCGAGAACTCTGAACTGGAGATCGAGCTGGGCGACTGGGTGGTTGCCAATGCCATCGATCAGTTGCGCCGCTGGCGTGCGGACGGCTTCATCCTGGAAGTGAGCATCAACGTCTCCGCCTACCACTTGCAGTCTCCCGGCTTCGTGGAGCATTTGCGCACCCAGGTCAACCTGTGCTGCCCCGGCAACTGCTACGGAACCTTGCAGGTCGAGATCCTGGAGACGGCGGCGCTGGAAGACATCGCGGGCGTCAGTTCCATCATCGCCGCCTGCAAGGACTTCGGCATGTTCTTCGCGCTGGACGATTTCGGCACCGGCTACTCATCGCTCACCTATTTGAGCAATCTGGATGTGGATACGCTGAAGATCGACCAATCCTTCGTGCGCCACATGCTGGAACACCAGGGTGACCATGCCATCGTGCAGGGCATCATCGCCCTGGCCAAGGCATTTGACCGCCACACCGTGGCCGAAGGCGTGGAGACGGAAGCGCATTACCGCACACTGAAGGAAATGGGCTGCGAGGCGGTGCAGGGCTACTACATTGCCCGCCCGATGCCTGCCGCCGCGCTGGTGGAGTGGGCGAAGAGCTGGAAACCGGACTGAGGAAGCACTGAGAAACCGTTCGTCCTGAGCTTGTCGAAGGACTCGCCGCGAATGGAATTATCAGCGCGTCCCTACAGTAGCACCCGCTCGATGCCGCCGTTGTTGGCTTGTTCGACGTAGCGCTCCAACCAGTTTTCGCCTAGCAAGTGTTTGGCCATCTCGACCACGATATAGTCCGCCGTAGTGCCGGAGTCCTCGTTGTAGCGCGACAGCCCTTGCTGGCAGGCCGGACAGGAAGTCAGAATCTTCACCTCGCCGGCAAAACCATCGGCACGCAACGCATCAGCGCCTTTGCGCATCTCTTCTTCCTTGCGGAAGCGCACTTGTGTAGCAATGTGTGGATTAGACAACGCCCAAGTGCCTGACTCACCACAGCATCGCTCATTCAGTGGTACTTGCATGCCCATCAGTTCCTTCACAACCTTGCTAGACTCATACGTCTTCATTGGCTTGTGGCAAGGATCGTGATACATGTAACGCGTCCCTTGCACACCCTCCAGTTTTACGCCCTTTTCCAGCAGGTATTCATGAATATCTAGCAGGCGGCAGCCGGGGAAAATCTGATCGAACTGGTACTTGAGCAACTGATCCATGCAGGTACCGCAAGATACCACCACCGTTTTGATATCGAGGTAGTTCAGCGTGTTGGCCACGCGGTGGAACAACACACGGTTGTCGGTGGTAATCTGGTTACCCTTGTCCTCGTGTCCAGCCGAGGTTTGTGGGTAGCCGCAGCACAGGTAGCCGGGTGGCAACACGGTGATCGCTCCGGTCTCATACAGCATCGCCTGCGTCGCCAGCCCGACTTGTGAAAACATCCGCTCCGAGCCACAGCCAGGGAAGTAAAACACGGCTTCGGAGTCCTCATTCAGCTTGCGCGGGTCGCGGATCACCGGTACGACCGTATTGTCTTCAATATCCAAAAGGGCGCGCGCTGTTTTCTTCGGTAAGTTCCCCGGCATCGGTTTGTTGAAGAAATGAATAGCCTGCGCCTTGAGAGGAGGCTTGCCCACCGTGGCTGGTGGGTGGGCAACCTGGTTATTAAATACTCCAAGCCGCTTGGCAAGCTTATGACCGACCCGCTGAGCCTTGTAGCTCCATTCGAGCATCACCTTGCGCAGAATATGCGTAGTCGTCGGATCGTTGGCACCGAGGTAATACATTGAAGCGGCGGAAACTGGATTGAATTTCTTCTTGCCCTGCTTGCGCAGGAAGTTGCGCATGGCGATGGACACATCGCCGAAATCGATGTTGACCGGGCAGGGATTCGCGCACTTGTGGCACACCGTGCAATGGTCGGCCACATCGTTGAACTCGTCGAAATGCGCCAGCGACACGCCGCGCCGGGTTTGTTCCTCGTACAGGAAGGCTTCGATCAGCAAGGACGCACCGAGGATCTTGTTGCGCGGCGAGTACAGTAGGTTGGCGCGCGGGATGTGGGTGTTGCACACCGGCTTGCATTTGCCGCAGCGCAGACAATCCTTGATCGAGTCGGCGATCTCGCCCAGCTCGCTCTTTTCCAGAATCAGACTCTCCAGCTCCATCAGATTGAAGCTGGGGGTATAGGCGCGCTCCAGATTGCTGCCGGGCAACAGCTTGCCCCTGTTGAAGCGGCCTTCAGGATCGACCTTCTGCTTGTATTCGGCAAAGGGTGTCAGCTCGTCCGGTTCCAGATAATCGAACTTGGTGATGCCGATGCCGTGCTCGCCGGAAATCACGCCGCCGAGGTCTTTCGCCAGCTGCATGATGCGGTCCACCGCACCGTTCGCCTGTTGCAGCATGGCGTAGTCGTCGGAATTGACCGGGATGTTGGTGTGCACGTTGCCATCGCCCGCGTGCATGTGCAGCGCGACGAACACGCGGCTCTTCAGCACGGACTGGTGGAGGGCGTTGCACTGCTCCAGGATGGTCTGGAAGGTGCGTCCGCTGAAAATGTGGCGCAGCTCGTCACGCACCTCGGTCTTCCAGGAAGCGCGAATACTGTGCTCCTGCAAGGCCTGGAACACGGTTTCCGGCTTGTCCTCCTCATGTCCGTCGAGGTTCGCTAGTAGCCACTGCCAGCGGGCACGCACTTGCGCCAACAGCTCGCGCGCCTGCTGGGGGCGGTTGCCCAACAGCTCGGCGTCGCCCAGTTGCGCATCGTCCTGATAGAACAGCGGCAGCTCACCGGCAAAGAACTCGTCCAGCGCATCCAGCAGCGCCAGTTTGTTGGAGAGCGACAGCTCGATGTTGATGCGCTCGATGCCGTCGCAATAATCGCCCATGCGCGGCAGCGGGATGACCACGTCCTCGTTCACCTTGAAGGCGTTGGTGTGCTTGGCGATGGCGGCGGTGCGGGCGCGATCCAGCCAGAATTTCTTGCGCGCCTCGGCGGAGACGGCGATGAAGCCCTCGCCGTGACGCAGGTTGGCCCGCCGCACGATCTCGGACGCCATCTCGCCCACGGCACGCTCGTCGTCGCCCACCACATCGGCGATCAGCACCATCTTCGGGCGGGTGCCGCGTTTGGATTTGGTGGCGTAGCCCACCGCCTTCAGGTAGCGCTCGTCCAGATGCTCCAGTCCGGCCAGCAGCACCGGCTTGTCGCCGCGATTGTCCAGCAGGGAAGTAATCTCCACGATGGCGGGCACCGCTTCGCGCACCTGGCCGAAGAATTCCAGACACACGGTGCGGGTGTGCGTGTGAGCGCGATGCAGGGTGAAGCGCGCCGAAGTGATGATGCCGTCGCAGCCTTCCTTCTGAATGCCGGGCAGGCCGGAGAGGAACTTGTCGGTGACATCCTTGCCCAGGCCGCTCTTGCGGAAGGTGCCGCCGGGAATCTCCAGGATTTCCGGCGCGCCGTGCGGCGTCTTGCCATCGGCCTCGAAGCGGGAGAGGCGGAAGCGCGCCAACTCCACGTCGTGGATCTTGCCCAGATTGTGATCGAGACGCTCGACTTCCAGCCACAGCCCGTCCGGCGTGACCATGCGCCACGACGCCAGATTGTCCAGCGCCGTGCCCCACAGCACGGCTTTTTTGCCGCCCGCGTTCATCGCCACGTTGCCGCCGATGCAGGAGGCGTCGGCGGAAGTCGGGTCAACGGCGAACACCAGACCGTTGGCCTCAGCCGTTTCCATCACTCGCCGCGTCACCACACCCGCGCCGCAGTGGATCGTGGCGTAAGGTGTGGAGAGGCCGGGCAACACCTGCGGCTCGACGGCGGAAATCGCGTCCAGCTTTTCGGTGTTGATAACGGCGGAAAGCTTGGTCAGCGGCACCGCGCCGCCGGTGTAGCCGGTGCCGCCGCCGCGCGGGATCAGCGTCAGGCCAAGCTCGATGCAGGCGCGCACCAACGGCGCGACCTCGGCCTCATTGTCTGGCGTGAGTACCACGAAGGGATATTCCACGCGCCAGTCGGTGGCGTCGGTGACGTGGGTGACGCGGGCTAGGCCGTCGAAGGCGATGTTGTCGCGGCGGGTATGGCGCGACAGCGTGCGCAGGGCGCGGCGGCGCAGTTGCGCCATCTGGTCGAATTCGGCGGCGAACTCGTCCACCGCCCGGTTGGCCAGTTGCAGCAGGCGCGCCACGATTTCGTTGTTCTGGCGGCGGGCTTCGATTTCGTTCAGGCGATGGCGCAGTGCGCCGACCAACGCCTCGCGGCGGCCCACGTTGCCGAGCAGATCGTCCTGCAGATAGGGGTTGCGCTGCACTACCCAGATGTCGCCCAGCACCTCGTACAGCATGCGCGCCGAGCGACCGGTGCGGCGCTCCTGGCGCAGGCCGTTGATGATGCTCCACGCCTCGTGGCCGAGCAGGCGAATGACAATCTCGCGGTCGGAGAACGAAGTGTAGTTGTAGGGGATCTCGCGCAGTCGGGCAGTCATGCGGCAGTTCGGGTGCGATTCAAGGCGCGCATTCTACCGCATGGCGGGCATTTGCTCGACCCCGCCGCCGGAAAGGGCTTCCCGAATCAAGGACTCGCGGTGTCTATTCGTCCTTCAGCAGCCACATGACATCCACAAATGCACCGGGGCCGGTCGCCCCGGCTGCGTTCAGCAGTTTGTCCAGATAGGTCGGGTTGTGGTGCGCCTTGCGCGCGAAGGATTGCAGCAACTGCAGCGCTTGCCGGGTTTCCAGGTGGCCATCGCGCGCGGCCATGCCGACCAGCAGCACCTGCAATACCGCGAGACTGCACACCAGTTCACGGTACAAATCCAGATAGCTGGCGCGGGTGAACGGGAATAACCGGGAATAGACCTGGTTGACCAGATAGTTCTCCAGCATGTAGCCGTGCTCCCGCAGGAAGGGGGCGAAGTTCTCGTTCAGTGCGGCGGTGTAGCGTTGCACCAGCGCCGCGTCGTCGCCGCCCTCCGCCAGCAAGCCCTCGGAGGCGGCTAGCAGGCAGGCATTGAGGCGCGGCTTGGCTTGACTGGCCAGCAGTTCGGTGATGACGCCGCCGATGAGGTGCAGCTTGCGCGGCAGGTTGCCCGCCAGCTGGCTGAACTGCACTGCGGCGGTTTGTGGGCTGGACAGGAAGTCGGCATAGCCTTGCAGCACCGGGACGATCTCCGCCGCGTTGCGGAAGCCGGGCGCGGACACCACCTTGTCCACGTCATCCAACAGGAAGCCCAGCACCATCAGACGCGCGCCGAGTTCCAGCTCGCGGAATTGCAGTATGCCGATGATGAGGCCGCGCAGGTCGTTGAGGGTGGTGATCTGCGTCGGGTCGCCGCTTCCTTGCAAAGGGAAGCGGTAGGCAGGGGCCAGGTGAGTGCGCTTTGCCAGCGCGGGATCGGCGTCTACCACGATGAACTGGATGGGGTCAGGATGCAGCAACACCTGGCGTGCGGCCTCGGGGCAGGAAATACCCAGCGAACACTCGTTCTGGCCGCCGAAGAAGTTGACGTTGCGCGGATAACTGGCGCAGGTGTCGCACAGGGCCTCCTCGCCCAGCTCGCTTTGAATCAGGCAAAACCCATCGGGTTTCAGAAACGAGCAACGCCCGTCGGGTTTCTTCTGGATGTAGGCAGCGGTGTGGACATTGCGCTGCTCCTTGGGCGCTGCCACGATGGCCTGACGAAACAGCGGCGTCAAGGTTGGGTGATCGACCTTTTGGTAGCGTTGGTAGGCAGTTTCTTCCACCGAGATGTTCCAGCCTATACAGCAGGAATCCTCACAGGCTCCGCCGATGCAGCGGAAGGCCGGGTAGTAATCGGGAACCAGATATTTCTTGGGTTTCATCGTGTGGCCTTCGGGAGGTTTCGAGCGGCGACAAGCATAGCATTGCCTTCATCCGCCCGTACAATGGCGACATGGAAAGTCGTCCGATTCGCGTGTTTTTCGCCCTCTGGCCCGGCGAGGCCGAGCGCAATGTCCTGGCCGACTGGCAGGCGCCGCTGTCTGAGCGCTGCGGCGGTCGCAGCATGCGGCCGGAGACCTTGCACGTTACGCTGGTTTTCGTTGGCGAAGTCGCCGCCGACCGGCTGGACGCGCTCAAGCATGCAGCGCAAGCGGTCGCGGGTTCGCCGTTTCAGTTGCGGTTTGGAACGGTGCGCTACTGGCGGCACAACCGCATCGTCCATGCCGTGCCGCAAGCCGTTCCGCCTGCCTTGACCGGCCTGGTCGCCGGGTTGTCGGATCGGTTGCGCCAGCAGGGCTTCGCCTTCGACGCGCGGCCCTATCAGCCCCACGTCACGTTGCTGCGCAACGCCTGCTGGGACGATGGCCCGCCGCCAGCGTTGCCGACGGTGGCCTGGCAAGCGCACGAATTCGTGCTGGTGCAGTCGCTGCTGGAGGAGCGCGGGGCGCGTTACCAGGTGCTGGCGCGTTTTCCCTTGAAGTAGCTACTGCGCCGGGCGCGGTTCGGAGAACTGGATGCGGTGCAACTGGGCGTAGACGCCGTCCTGCGCCAGCAATTCGGCGTGGGTTCCGGTCTCGACGATCTCGCCCTTCTGCAACACCACGATGCGGTCGGCGTTCTCGATGGTGGACAGGCGGTGGGCGATCACCAGCGAGGTGCGGCCCTCCATCAGGGTCTCCAGCGCCGCTTGGACGTGGCGTTCGGATTCCGAATCCAGCGCCGAGGTGGCTTCGTCCAGAATCAGGATGGGCGCGTCCTTGAGCAGGGCGCGGGCGATGGCGATGCGCTGGCGCTGGCCGCCGGACAGCCGCACGCCCTTCTCGCCCACCAGCGTGTCGAAACCTTCCGGCAACTCGCGGATGAATTCCAGCGCGTGGGCGGCGCGGGCGGCGGCTTCGATTTCAGCCATGCTCACTTCGCGCGCCTGGCCGTAGGCGATGTTGGCGGCGAGGGTATCGTTGAACAGCACCACCTCCTGGCTTACCAGGGCGATGTTGGCGCGCAAACTGGAAAGCGTCAGTTCGCGGATGTCCTGGCCGTCCAGCGTGATGCGACCGGAAGTCGGGGTGTAAAAGCGCGGCAGCAGGTTGGCCAGTGTGCTCTTGCCGCTGCCGGAAGCACCCACCAGCGCTACGGTCTGCCCGGCGGGAATGTCGAGATCGATGTCGCGCAGCGCCATCCGGCCATCTTCGTGGTAGGAAAAACTCAGCTTTTCGAACGCCAGCCGTCCCTGGGCGCGACCGATGCGGGTGTGGCCGGAATCGTCCTCGCCGGGGGTGTCGAGCAGTTCGAACACCGACTCCGAGGCGGCCAACCCGCGCTGCATGAACTCGCTCACAGCCGTCAGGCGTTTGATCGGTGCAGTCAACATCAGCATGGCGGCGACAAAGGACAGGAAGCCGCCGACCGTGGTCTCGTCGGTGCGCGACTGTTGCAGCACAATGTAGATGATGATGGACAGCGCGATGGCGGCGACCATCTGCACGATGGGCACATTGGCATTGGCCGCGATGGCCTGCTTCATGGTGAACCGGCGTACGCGGTTGGCCTGTTCGTGGAAGCGGCTGCCTTCATAGGCTTGCCCGCCGAACAGCTTGACCACCTTGTGGGCGGTGACGCTTTCCTCGATTACCTGGGTGATGTCGCCCATCGCCTGTTGCGATTCGCGACTGGCATGGCGCAGTTTGTGGCTGATGGTGCGGATGATGTAGGCGATCACTGGGGCCATGGTCAGCGACATCAGGGTCAGCTTCCAGTTGAGGTAGAACAGCCAGCCGAGCAGGCCGATGACGATGATCGTATCCCGCACCGTGATGGTGACCACGTTGGTCGCCGCCGCCGTCACCTGGGTCACGTCGAAAGTGATCTTGGAAATCAGGTTGCCCGTGGCGTGGTCGTCATAGAAGCGGGTGGGCAGCGACAGCAATTTGGAGAACATGGCGTTGCGCAGATCCAGCACCACCCGGTTGCCCACCCAGTTGACCGCATAGGAACCGACGAACGAAGCCACGCCGCGCACCAGAAAGATCACCAGGATCAGCAGCGGGGTGAGGCGGATGACGGCATCGTCCTTGTGCACGAACGTACCGTCCAGCATGGGCTTGAGCAGGGCGGGCAACAGCGGCTCCGTGGCCGCCGAAACCATCATGCCGAGGATGGACACCACAAAGACGCGCCAATAGGGACGGACATAGCCGAGCAGGCGCAGATAGAGCTGGGTGCTGGTCATTTGCATGGCGCGCACTGTAGCAGAAATTCAATTCTGCCGAACCGAATCCAGTCACTCGGGCTGGAGGACTATATATTTTGGCCTATTGAAATGTCATCGAAATGTTGGCAGCATTGCATTTCCCAGATACGCATTGGGGTCAATGCGGGGGTGACACAGTGTGGAGAGCACAAAATGAAAAAACTTATTGCAGTAACTATTGCCGCAACGGCTTTTGCAACACCGGCATTTGCGGAGGGTGTGTATGCTGGGCTCCAGGCCGGATCGGCAACATACAAATTTGCTGATACCCCGAACAGCGTATCGGCAGTAGGTGGTCTGGTCGGATACCAGATCAATCCAAATTTCGCAGCGGAAGTTGCGTACAATAGTTACGGTAGTGCAAACAGCAATGTGGTTACATGGACGTCAGTGAAGGCCTCGGCTGTTTCCCTCAGCGGTGTTCTTTCGGCCCCGCTGAATGATAGCTTTTCGGTATATTGTCGTTTAGGCGTAGCTAACGTTACAGCTGATGGCGCTGCGTTTGGTGTTAATGTTGTTTCAACTTCAAATATGGGGTTGGCAACTGGCTTGGGTGCCCAATTTAATTTCAATTCACAGTTTGGTGCTCGTGTGGGCTATGACGTCAACAAGGTTGCTGTGAGGAATGCGACTGCCAACCTGACCAGCTTGAATGGAGCGCTGATAGTTAAGTTCTAGTCTTGCGAGGGTGTCCCGAATTTTGTGTAAACGGGGTTTCTTTACTGCTGAGGCTTTCTGTCCTCGAACTGGATGGTAAACCTGTTTAGCGCCGACTTCCAATCCCGAATGGGCATTGTCCATTTCTTGCTGATGTTGTTCAGCGCCAGGTAGAACAGTTTCATCAGCGCTTCGTCGTTCGG
>Ga0233425_10005265_pt1 | contig 20612 bp, 18 predicted proteins | sample Watercolumn_Towu_2_FD_181712 | JGI IMG/M metagenome (GOLD analysis project Ga0233425, IMG submission 181712) | Freshwater microbial communities from Lake Towuti, South Sulawesi, Indonesia - Watercolumn_Towuti2014_140_MG | ecosystem: Environmental > Aquatic > Freshwater > Lake | place... | reverse complement strand
TCGCAGACCCAGCTCAGCGTGCCGCAACAATTCCAATAACCCCTCCCACACACAATACCCCTTGGTATAGAGCATCACAATCTATCGTATAGCAAATACAACCATTCTGGGTGGGATAAGGGCTACCTGATCAACCGGGTTATGACGCAGACGCGTCTTCGTCATGGAAAGGAAATCTGTCAAACAACCAATTACTTGCGTAGTCCAGACGGCGACCCCGGCGATTTTTTGGCGCAAACGTGGCCATTTGAGCGCCATCCCCGCCAGACGGACAGAAGGACTGTTCCGCGCTCGACGCGGTCAAGGTTCAGTCAAGGCGTTGCTCAAGTCCTTCGCCTCGGCGTCTCGCTTGCCAAGCGCCGTAACCCCGAAGCTCAATTCGATCGTGCGCAGGATCGAGAGCGTGTCGTAGACCGTCTTGTCGACGAATCCTTTCTTGGCGTAAGGCGAGATGATCAGCGTCGGAACTCGAGTTCCCGGGCCGTAGGCGTCTCGATGCGGCGGCTCCACATGATCCCAGAATCCGCCGTTTTCGTCCGCCGTGACGATGATCAGCATGTCGGCCCAATTGGGGCTCTTGCGCAGCCTTTCGACGACCTGCGCGACATGAGCGTCGCCCGCGGCGAGATCGGAATAGTCGGGGTGGCCGTTGAACATGCCAAGCGGCTTGTAAAAGCTCACCTGTGGCAGAGCGCCCTTGTCCATGTCCCCAAAAAAATCGTCGGCGTCCTTGAGATGGTCGCGTCCTTTTTGCCCTTCCGCGTAATTGGCGAAATAGGCGAACGGCTGATGGTGAGTCTGAAAAGTGTCTGGCTTACCATCGGCGTAAGGCTTGAGGCGGCCCTTGACGACATCTCGCCAGCCGCCAGCGTACCAGGCCCAAGTGACGCCTTTCTCGGTCATGCGATCGCCAATCGTCGGCATATGCAGCGGCGGCAGCCGCTCCTGCGCTTCCGTCTTGTCGTATTTGGACACCGGATTTGCCGGCTGCAGCGTTCCGATCGCCTCCAGATCGTCTGTCAGCGGGCCGAGGTTCTTATGGCGCGGCGGCCCGTCGAGTACGCTTCGCGGCGAGTCCTCTCTGCGTTCACGAAATTTGAATTCTTTCCCGTTAGAATCCTTGATGCTCGACACCTTCGACACGAATTTCTCTTTCGTCGACTCTACCGGATTGTCGAAGATCGGCGCGCAGCCGCAGATAAGGAAAAAATGGTTGAGCATCGAGCCGCCGAAAGCGGCGTGAAAGAAATGGTCGGCGAGGGTGAATTCCTTCGCTAAGGCCCATTGTTTCAGCTGTGAGCCGTCGTAATAGCCCATGACCAATGCGCCGGCGTTCGAAGCTTCGACGAAACGGTCCATCTTCCCGCCGTCGATCTGCTCCTGCTCGAGATAGAAATCATGCACCGGGTCCATGGTGTGGCCGTCGATGTCGACATAGGGCTCGAGGCGAAACGGCGCATTGGGCAGGCGTCGCGGAAAGCGATCGTCCCATCGCGGACGCGGCAGCGCGGCGAGCGGGCGCCCGTCGAAATCCACTTGCGGCGGATGCGCGGCCGAATTGACGCCTTCCGCGCCGGGAAACAGCCCGAACACGTGATCAAAGCTGCGGTTCTCGGTGAAGACGACGACGATATGGCCGATGCGCGAGAAGGGATTCGGCCGTTCCTGCGCCAGGACAGGCGCGCAGGCCGCCGTCATGACAGCCGCAAGCAAAATTCTCGCAAGCGAAATTCTAAAGCAATCGACGAATTTCATTTGACGGCGTTCCTCTCGCATCTCGTGCGGCGAACGACCATTAGCGTAGCGCCAATCCACAATTGTGACGAGCGAGAGCGCGAGCGCCGATCGACCGGAGTCGGCGCTCGCTCTTCAACATTCTCGGACCGCGCTTCGCGGCTTACTGCGGCAGCGGCGTGTCCGATGAACGCGGCGGCAGCGCGGGATAGACGATTTTCGGCTGGTCGCCGGTCAACGACCCAAGGAAGCCCACGATCGCCTTGACGTCCTGGTCAGGAAGAGACTCGCCAAGCTGATCCTTCGCCATGAGGTCGACCGCTTCATCGAGCGTCCAGACCGAGCCGGTGTGGAAATATGGCGCGCGCAGCGCGACGTTGCGCAGCGGCGCCGAGCGGAACACGAATTCGTCCGCTGCGTCATTCGTCACCTTTGCGCGGCCCTTATCCGCGACAGGCAAAATCTCGACGCTCGGCTTTTGCGCGACGCCGAAGGGAAAATAGCCATTGCCGCCGATATTGACGCCGCCGTGACAGCCGGCGCATCCCTTGTCGAGGAACAGCCGCAACCCCTTCTTCTCCACATCGTTGAGCGCGCTAGCGTCGCCCTTGAGGAATTTGTCGAAACGCGAATTGGGCGTCGTCAGCGTCGCCTCGAACGCCTCGATGGCCTTCGCCATATTGTCGAAGCTCACCGGATTGGGATTCGCCGGAAAGGCCGCCTTGAACTCGGCGACATAGGCGGGCATGCTGTTGAGCGTCTTCTCGACCTGCGCCGGCGTATTGTTCATCTCGACGTCGGCCTGGACCGGACCTTTCGCCTGCGCCTTGAGATCGACAGCGCGCCCGTCCCAGAATTGCGCGACATTGAATACGGCGTTGAGCACCGTCGGCGCGCGGCGCGGCCCCTTCGCCCAGCCATGGCCGATCGACGTCGGACCGGCGTCGGCCCCGCCCGTTCCGAGATTGTGACAGGAGTTGCAGCTGATGGTCTGACTCTTTGAAAGCCGCGGATCGAAAAAAAGCTTGGCCCCCAGATCGACTTTGGCTGGCGTGATCTCATTGTTCTTGACGACCGCCGCGACGCTGGCGGAATCGATCGGCTTGAAGACGGCGTTGGCGTCGGCGCGCAAATCGCCCGCCGCGGCCAGGGTCGGCGCGAGCAGAGCCGCTGCGAGCGCGGCGAACCGTGTCAAATGCATTACTTCCTCCTCCAGTGGATTGGCCGGGCGCTATTGCGCCGCGAAGCAGGGCCTCTCTCGGCCGTCAGCTATCACAGCCGCGTTGGCGGCGGAAGGGCGCGCCGAAGCGACAGTCTTTAAAAACAATCCGATGTACCATGAACGTGACAGATGCCGGGAAAAAGACGAATCGCAAATCGACCGAAGCCACGAGCAATTTATTGCGCGCTGTTAGTGCAACGCACAATCATTACTGGCAAGAGTGGAATATTCCCCTTTCGAATTCTTCGAATTCCCTGCCGGGCGTCACAACGATGACTTGCCCTGTCGCTAAAAGCGGAGCAAACTTAATGTGAAAACAAGAGCCGGCGACAAGCCGTGCGGCAGCGGAGGGAGCTCATGGCGCGCATTCCTAATGTCCGGAAATCCATTGAGACAACGCTTGTCGCGCTTCCGCTTGCAGCCCTGCTCGCCGGCGGATGGGCGTTGGCCGAACCGCTCGGCCTGCCAGCGGTGCCGATTCCCGCCGACAATCCGCAGTCGCCCGAAAAGGTCGCGCTCGGCGACAAGCTGTTTCACGATGCGCGCTTCTCGATCGACGGGACGGTGAGCTGCTCCACCTGTCACAATGACAAGAAGGCGTTCACCGACAGCCCGCTGCGCGTTTCGGAAGGCCATCACAAGCTCACCGGCACCCGCAACGCGCCGACGGTGATCAACGCCGCTTATTACACGTCGCAATTCTGGGACGGACGCTCGCCTTCGCTCGAGGACCAGTCGCAGCACCCGATGGTCAATCCCGTGGAAATGGGGATGCCGGATCACGCCCCGGTGCTCAAAATCATTCGCGAAGATCCTGCCTATGTCGAGGGCTTCAAGAAGGCGTTCGGCAAGAGCGGCCGCGACGTGACGATGGATGACGTTCAGAAGGCGATCGCGAGTTTCGAGCGCACGATCATCTCGGGCGATTCGCCCTTCGACAAATGGTATTTCGGCGGCGACCGCAACGCGATCAGCGATCAGGCGAAACGCGGCTTCGACCTTTATGTCGGTCAGGGACGCTGCGTCTCCTGCCATGTCATCGAACAGACTCAGGCGCTTTTCACCGACAACCGATTCCACAACATCGGCGTCGGCATCAACCGCATGCAAGACGACGTGCCGCGTCTTGCCGCCGAATTCCTCAAGGCCAAAGCGGCTGGCGCCTCCGTCGACAAGACCGTGCTCGCCGATCCGAAGGTCTCCGAACTCGGCCGCTTCGCCGTGACCAATTCCTTCGACGAGATCGGCGCCTTCAAAACCACGACGCTGCGCAATATCGCGATGACCGCGCCTTACATGCATGACGGATCGCTCAAAACGCTCAAAGACGTCGTCAAGCACTACAATGAGGGCGGCAAGAGTCCCAGCGATCCATGGCCGGTCAACCCTTATCTTTCCGGCGGCATTCGGCCGTTGGATCTGAAGGATCAGCAGATCGACGATCTCGTCGCCTTCCTGGAGACGCTGACCAGCCCTGCTTATGTGACGGCGCAAACGAAATAAAACACAAAATTCGGCGGCGTCGTCCGTGCAAGCGCGAAGCCGCGAGGGAGGATAGGACATGACCAGACTGATCACCCGGCGCAGCGTGATCGCCGCCGGCGCCGCGGCCGGGACCCTGACCACGCTTCCAATCTCGATGGTGCGGCTCGCCTTCGGCGGAACCCGCGAGGATTTCAGCTTCACCTACATTTCCGATTCGCACATTCAGCAGATCAAAGGCGCAAGTTTCGTGCGCAATTGGGACATGGGCCTCAAGCGCGCCGTCGCGGAAGCCAATCTGATCACGCCCGAAGCCGATTTCGTCATGTTCGGCGGCGATCTCGCGCAGCTCGGCAAGAAGGAGGAGCTCGACCATGGCGGCGAGATGCTGTCGCATCTCAAGAGCAAGCTCCACTGCGTCATGGGCGAGCACGACTATTATCTCGACCTTGGCGACTATTGGTCGAAACTCTATGGCCCTCAGTGGTACAGCTTCGATCACAAGGGCGTGCATTTCGTCGTGTTGAATTCAATTCTCACGACCGACGAATGGACGTTTCATCGCTGGCCGAGCGCCGAGCAGCGCATGCTCGAAATGGCCGGCCTCGACAATCCCAACGGCTCGCCATTCATGGTCGGCGACAAGCAGCGCGCCTGGCTCAGAAGCGATCTCGACAAGGTGTCCAAGGACACGCCGCTCATCGTCTTTTCGCATTCGCCTTTGCAGAAAATCTACAAGGGCTGGAATTTCTGGACCGACGACGCCGAACTGGTGCAAGAGCTGCTGCAGCCTTTCAAGACCGTCGGCGTCATCTACGGCCATGTCCACCAGATCCAGTATAATCAGATCGGCAATATTTCCTTCAACGCGGTGATGGCGACGGCCTGGCCCTGGCCCTATCCCGACACTTATGCGCAGGCCGGCGCGCATGTGCCGGTGCTGACGGTGCCGATGAACCGCGCCGATCCCTTCTTCGAACGCGACGCCACCGGCTGGCAGATGGTCGACGTCAACTCCGGCCGCGTTACGGCGCGCTATCAGCTGTGGGACAATCAGGAGCGCGTCGTCGGCTATGATCCGAGGCTCGGGAAGCCGGTCGACAAGAAATATCAAGAGGCGATCATTCGCAAGGCGCCGCAACAGCACTACTAAGTCGAGGAGAATGAATATGCGCCGCTATATGATTGCGCTTGTTTTGGGCGCCGCGCTGCTTTCGCCGGCAACGCGCGCCGATGAATTTACGACGACTGACGTCGACCGCTGGCAGGGCGAATTCGATTCCGTCGCCAAGAAAGGCCGCGATCTATGGACGAGCGGCGCGGTCGGCACGAATGGCGTCGCCTGCGCCCAGTGCCACCCGAACGCCGCCAACACCCATCCGGAGACCTATCCGAAATTCCAAAAACAGCTCGGCAAGGTCGCGCAACTCTTTGAAATGGTGAATTGGTGCATCAGAAATCCGCTGCAGGGAACGGCGCTGGCGGCGGACGATCCGAAGATGACGGCGTTCATCGCCTATATCCATAAGGAGCGCAAAGGCGTCGCGATCGACGCCGGCAAGCACTAAAGCGCGCTCTAAACTTTTGGAATCGATCACGTTCTCTGATTTTTGACGATACGGTCGAAACGCAGCGTGATCTCTCGCCAATTCGGCGGCCGGCTGGAACCATCTCGCCGGCCGCACGTTTGCATAGGGTTTATTGCAAGCGCTCGCGTCTTCAGCGCGGCCGCCCAACATGAGATATTGAGGATGGTTCAGCAGCTCATCGATCGCATTTACGAATGCTCCTTTGCGCCGGACATGTGGCCGGATGTCCTCGACGAACTTTCGCATATGGCCGAAGCGCAGGGTGGCGTGCTGTTTGCCGCGCGCGAGAAAGTCTCGCGCTGGACCGCGTCTCCAGCGCTCAGCGAGCATGTCGAGAACTTCATGCGCGGCGACTGGCTGAGCAACTGCACGCGCGGCGGCAAGCTGTTCAGCCGCCGCCATCCGGGCTTTCTCACCGACGACGACGTCTATACGGCGGAGGAGCTCGAACGCGACCCCAATTACTGCGATTTCCTGCGGCCGCGCGGGCTGGGATTCAGCGCCGCGACGGCGATCGCGCTGCCGACCGGCGATACCGGCATTATCTGCCTCGAACGCGCGCATAATCGTGGACCGGTCGAGCCGTCGATCATCCGCCAGCTTGATGAATTGCGCCCGCATCTTGCCCGCGCGGCGTTTCTCGCAACGCGGCTGCAACTCGAGCGCGCCCGCGTCGCCGGCGAGACCTTCGCGCTCATCGGCCTGCCAGCGCTCGTTCTCGACGACGATGGGCGGGTCATTTCGGCCAACGACCCCAGCAACTCGCTCAACAAATATGTCCGCTGGCGCGCGTATGACCGCGTGTCGCTGGTCGACGCCGCCGCTGACGGCCTTCTGCGCCAGGCGATGGATGCGCTGGACCACGACCTCGTCGGCGCGCCGAGGTCCTTCGCGGCCCGCTCGGGCGACGACGCGGTTCCGATGATCGCCAAATCTCGTGCCGATCCGCGGCGCGGCGCGCGACATATTCGTGCGCTGCGCGGCGGTTCTGGTGATGACGCCGGTCGGATCGCCCCAGGCGCCCGCGGTCGAACTAGTCCAGTCGCTCTATGACCTTACGCCCGCCGAGGCGCGCGTCGCCCGCGGCCTCATCGCCGGCAAGACCCTCGAGGAAATCGCCGCCGAACAGTTCGTTTCGCGCAACACCGTGCGCACCCATCTGCGCGGCGTGATGGAGAAGACCGGATGCAACCGGCAGGCGGAAGTGGTCGCGCTCCTCGGCGGACTCGCCGCGCTCAGCGGGTGCGGGAACGATTAAGCGTATACAATTGATTTGGATTAATTACGCCCGAGTCTCATCCATTTGGATGATGCCGGCCCATTTCCATTGTCTTAACTTTTGTCTCGAACGTCGGGGGGGCGGTCGTAATTGCCGCGGACGCTTCAGTAACTCGGCGTTCCACACTACCCGCTCAATCTTCAACGGCTATTTGAGCAATTCTACGAGCAGCCCTTTCTGACTTAAATTTGGAGGGCCGTCGCGAGGCCCTCTCCACAATTTACTAAAGAAGGTTCCATTTTGTAAAAAAAATTTCCATCATCACCAATTCGAGTGACGCGCAGAGGTTGCTCTTGTTGTAGTTTCAAGATGAACAGTGAGGGGCGCAAGGCGTTTGACAAGCGCACATACTTTCATTGTTCACCTATTCAACGCATACATTTCAAGTTTTATTACTAACTAGGCTTTCCTCCTTCACTTTTCTCCCATAACTTTAGGGGCCGTTGCGCGGCCCCAATTTTTTGGGCTTTAAACGCCTGTCGGATAGTTCGGGCTTTCGCGCGTGATCGCTACGTCATGCACATGGCTTTCGCGCAAGCCGGCGTTGGTGATGCGTACGAATTGCGCCCGCTCCTGAAATTCCTTGATCGTCGGGGCGCCGACATAACCCATCGCCGCGCGCAGGCCCCCCGCCAACTGGTAGAGAATCGGCGCGATCGGGCCGCGATAGGGCACCTGCCCCTCGATGCCCTCGGGCACGAGTTTGAGCTGTTCCTTGACGTCGCCCTGGAAATAGCGCGTCGCCGATCCGGCGGTCATCGCGCCCACCGATCCCATGCCGCGATAGGCCTTGAACGAGCGGCCCTGATAGAGAAACACCTCGCCGGGCGATTCCTCGGCGCCGGCGAAGAGCGAGCCGATCATGACGACGTCGGCGCCCGCCGCGATCGCCTTGGCGAGATCGCCGGAATATTTGACGCCGCCGTCGCCGATCACCGGCACGTCGGCTTTGCGCGCCTCCTCCGACGCCTCCATGATCGCGGTGAGCTGCGGCACCCCGACGCCGGCGACGATTCGCGTCGTGCAGATCGAGCCGGGGCCAATGCCGATCTTGATGGCGTCGGCGCCGGCGCCGATCAGCGCCTTGGCCGCTTCGGCGGTGGCGATGTTGCCGGCGATGATCGACACTTTGTTCGAGGCTTTCTTCACCCGCGCCACCTGATCGATCACCGCCTGCGAATGACCATGCGCCGTATCGATCACCACGCAGTCGACGCCGGCGTCGATGAGCTGGAGCGCGCGCTCGAAGCCGTGATCGCCGACCGTCGAGGCGGCGGCGACGCGCAATCGCCCCTCATGATCCTTGCAGGCGTAAGGATGAAGCGTCGCCTTCTCGATGTCCTTGACGGTGACCAGTCCGACGCAATGGAAATCCTCGTCGACGACCAGCAGCTTCTCGATGCGATGTTCGTGCAGCAGACGTTGGGCCTCCGCCTGCCCGACGCCCTCCCGCACCGTGATGAGCTTTTTGGTCATCAGCTCGGCCACCGGCTGGCTGCGGTCCTGGGCGAAGCGCACGTCGCGATTGGTGAGAATGCCGACGAGCCTGCCCTTGCCGCCGTCGCCGGCGCGCTCGACGACCGGAATTCCCGAAATGCCGTGGCCCGCCATCAAGGCGAGCGCGTCGGCGAGGGTTTCGTCGGGGAAGATGGTGATCGGGTCGATCACCATGCCGCTTTCATAGCGCTTGACCTTGCGCACTTCCGCCGCCTGGGCGGCCGGCGACAGATTCTGATGGATGACGCCGATGCCGCCCGCCTGCGCCATGGCGATGGCGAGACGCGCCTCGGTGACGGTGTCCATGGCGGCCGAGACGATCGGCAGATTGAGCGAGATTTCGCGGGTCAGGCGGGTGGTGACGTCGACGCCGGACGGCATCACCCGCGAATGGCCTGGCCGCAGCAGCACGTCATCGAAGGTCAAAGCTTCGGTCAACGTGACGGGCGATATGGCCATTGGCGCCAACTCCGTTGGGCGGCCGCGCGAATGCGTCAGCCGCGGAGGGTCATTTGACAGCCTGCGCCGTCAGGGGTTGGCGGGTGCTCTTAGCATCATTCAGGCCGAAGGCAAATGACAGCCGCGGCGGTCGGTTGGAAGGCCAAGAGCGGGTCACCCGTCGGCACGTCTCCGATAAGCCTTGTTTCGGCGCGCCCAGGCGCCCTAAAAAGCCCGCGACCCTCTCGCCCCGACCTCGCCATGCTCTTCCTGCGCTCGCTCGTCTTTCAGATCCTGTTCTTCGCGAACACGATCGCCATCATGATCATCTGGCTGCCGGCGATGCCGATGCGCCGGCAGATCAATCAGGAACTCGGCCGCACCTGGGGCCGCACGACTCTCTGGCTGCTCGATAAAATCGTCGGCCTGAAGATCGACTGGCGCGGCCTCGAAAACATTCCGAAAGGGGCGGTGATCGTCGCCTGCAAGCATCAGTCGATCTGGGAGACCTTCGTCCTGCCGATCCGCTTTCCCGACTTCAGCTATATTTTGAAGCATGAGCTGATCTGGCTGCCCTTCTTCGGCTGGTATCTGCTCGCCGCCGAGCAGATCGCCATCGATCGCGCCAAGGGCGGCAAGCTGCTGCCGCAGCTCATCGCCAAATCGAAGAAAATCTTCGCGCAGGGGCGCCAGCTCTTCATCTTCCCCGAAGGCACCCGCCGACCGGCCGGCGCGCCGCCGCATTATAGATTCGGCGTCGCCCAGCTTTACGCCGCGGCGGATACGCCGGTCTTGCCGGTCGCGGTGAATTCGGGGTTATTTTGGCCGCGACGGTCCTTCATCGTCCGGCCGGGAACGGCGGTGATCGAATTCCTGCCGCTCATCGCGCCGGGCATGGAGGCGCGCGATTTTTTCGATCGGCTGACGCGCGAGATCGAGGATACGTCAAACCGGCTGATCGAGGAGGCGGTGGCGAAAGACCCGTCGCTCGCGGCGGTCGTCGCAAAGGGCCGCGCCAGAGCGGCAGTCGCGAGGACGGCGAAGGAAGCGCCGGAAAGTTGACCAGCGCGCGCTCATCGCGGGCTCGGCGTCCTCGGGCAATTTCGCCGCGGAGGCGATAGAACAAACCATGAGCCGCCGAGACGAAATTCTCAAACATGCCGCGAAAGGCGCGAGGGGGATCGAACTTGGCCCCTATTTCTCGCCCCTCGCCGCAAAGCGCGACGGCTATAATTGCCTCTATCTCGATGTGTTCAACACGGAAACGATTAAGCGTCGCGCCGCCGCCGATCCTTTTCTCACGCCCGAACAGGCGGCCCAGGTCGAAGCCGTCGATCTCGTCGGCGACGCCATGCGCATCGACGACTTATGCCGCGACGCGGGCGAGACCGAGCCCTTCGATTACATCATCTCCGCCAATAATTTCGAACATCTTCCCAATCCGATCAAATTCCTGCAGGCCTGCGGCCGCGTGCTCAAACAGGGCGGCTTTCTCTCCATCGTGGTTCCCGACAAAAGCGGCTGCCTCGATTTCTACCGGCCGCGCACGAGCCTCGCCGCCTGGATCGAAGCTTATTTCGAGGAAAGGGCGCGCCCGACCCACGCTCAAATTTTCGAACAGGTCAGCTTGATCGCGCGCGGCGCCGGCGACGACGCATCCGACGCCTCCTTCAGCTTCATCTCCGAACCGAATCTGCGCGAAGCGTTCGACGATTGGGCCAGAAGGCATGTGGAAAACGACGAAACCTATTGCGACGTTCATTGCTCGGCCTTCACGCCGAACAGTTTCAGACTGCTTCTGACCGACGCTCATTTTCTCGGCCTGTCGCCCTTCATCGTCGACGAAGTGATCGACGACCAAGTGCAAGGAGGATTCTACGCGCATTTGCGCCTCGACTGCTACAAGATATTCTCTCAGCGGGAAACCGCCGCGCATTACGCCGATCGCCAGAAAATCCTTGAGCAAATCATCGTCGACGAGGCGAATGTCATCGAGACCGAGCGCATCGGTCAAATTTTCGAGAACATGTCGCAGCGTTACGCGCGGTCTCGCCTTGGTCGCGCCCTTGCGGCGCCGAGAGTGCTCGAATTATTGCTGCGAACGCGCGACGTGAAGCTCGTCAAACCCTATCTCGCCCTGAGGGCTTCCGCCCTCTTCGATGCCGCCTTCTACGCCGAACGCGTCTGGTTCAGCGGCGACGCCGCGATGCATTATCTGCTGCACGGCGTCAAAGAGGGCGTCGATCCTGGTCCCTTCTTCTCGACCAACAGATATCTGCGACAAAATCCGGACGTGGCTCAGAAAGGGATGAATCCTCTCGCCCATTATGAGCTGTTCGGTCGCGGGGAAGGCCGCAAGCTGGCGCTGCGGTAACGCGTCCCCCGCGCCTCAACGCCCTGCGGTTCCCGTCAACGCCTGCGGCGCCGCGCTCAGCGGATATTCCGCCTCGACGATATAGGGCCCGCCGCCGACGGAATCGCGCGACGAATAGAGCACGAAGCGCTCGGCGGTGAAGCGCAGCGGCGGGAAATAGCCGCGCGTTCCGAGATAGGCGGCGACCGAGCCGGCGCTGACGCCGCGCAGCCGCGCCAGGGTCACATGCGGGACGAATTTGCGCGGTTCGGGCGGCGCGCCAAGCCGACGCAACAGCCGCTCCTGCTCAGCCTGCATTTCGACGAGCGCCGGCTCCGGTCTTGCGCGCGCGACGATGGCGCGCGGCTTGTCGCCGCCAAACGACGTCAATTGATCGAAGGTCACGGCGACTTCCGGGCGTCGGATGAAGGAGAGCGCATTCGCCGCATCGCGCGCGAAAGCGTCATCCACGTCGCCGATGAAACGCAAGGTGACGTGATAATTCTCTACGTCGATCCAACGGGCCCCGGGGATTCCGCCGCGCAGTCGGGCCAAGCTCTCCGCGATCTCTCGGGGAATCTCCAACGCCGTGAACAGTCTGGGCATGACAGTCTCCCCCGAGCGGGATCGCGCCGCATCATTGCGCGCGCGAATTCTTGCTTGCCCCCATCGAGACGAGCGTCTTTTCGACATAGGGCGCAAGCTTATTGACGATTTTCGTCACGCCGGCCGCGTTCGGATGAACGCCGTCCCAGATAAGCAGCGCAGGCGTTCCCCAGACGCCTTCCAGGATGAAAGGCACGAGCGGCGCCTGATGTTTGGCGGCAAGCTCCGGATAAATCGAATCGAACTCCCGCTTGTAAGCTTGCCCGTGATTCGTGCTCGACGCCATGGCCGTCAGGATCGAACGAACGCCTTTTTGCTGCAACACGGTAAGAATTTGATCGAGATTGGCGCGCGTCACCTTGGGGTCATGCCCGTTCAGCATGTCGTTGGCCCCGAGTTCGACGATGGCGACGTCGAACGGCCCGGCGTCCAGCGTATAATCGAGGCGCGCGAGGCCCGTCGTCGTGGTGTCGCCGGAAACGCCGCCTTGCACGACTTCCACGTCGAACCCATCTGCGCTCAGACGCCGCTTGAGCTGCGCCGGCAGCGAATCCTCGGCGGCGATGCCGGCGCCGGCCGTCAGACTGTCGCCGAAGGCCAGAATTCGCACTGCTTGCGCCCGCGCCGGCGAAAGCGCGAGCGTCAGGAGCGCAATGGCGGCAAGCGCCGCTTGGAGAGAACGGCGGAAACCGCCATAAGGCGACTGGACCAGGGGCGTCGAAGGCGGCGCGTCAATCAAGGCAAGGCTCCGTGCGGCGACAAATTATCGAAGTCGAGGGCGTCGATCTCACGCTTGGCGAAGGCGCGGCCCGCGTGCACGTGCTCAAGAATATCAGCTTGAACGTGACGCAGGGCGAGACCGTCGCTCTTTTGGGTCCATCCGGCTCGGGCAAATCGACGTTGCTCATGACTCTCGCCGGACTGGAGCGGCCTGACGCCGGAAGCGTCAGGATCGACGGGCGCGATCTTGGCGCCTTTTCGGAAGACGCGCTGGCGCGTTTCCGCGGAGAAAACATAGGAATCGTCTTTCAGTCTTTCCAGCTGATTCCGACCATGACGGCGCTGGAGAATGTCGCCGTTCCGCTGGAACTGGCTGGAAAATCAGACGCTTTCGAGCGCGCCGCTGCCGAGCTTTCGGCCGTGGGGCTCGCCGAGCGCCTGTCCCATTATCCGGCGCAGCTTTCGGGAGGGGAACAGCAGCGGGTGGCGCTCGCAAGGGCGCTCGCCCCCGACCCTCTCATCCTCGCGGCGGACGAACCCACCGGCAATCTCGATTCCGAAACCGGCGCCGCCGTGATCGACCTGATTTTTGCGCAGCAAAGGCGACGCGAAACGACGCTGGTGCTCGTTACCCATGACCCGGCGCTCGCGGCGCGCTGCAGCCGACGGGTGCGGCTGCGCTCGGGCCGGATCGAGGCGCGCGAGCGGGCGCCGTCATGAGGGCGCTGCGCTTCGCCGCCCTGCCCTTCGCGCTGCGCTTCGCCCTGCGCGACCTCTTTGGCGATCCGCGCGGCTTTGGCGTCTTCATCGCCTGCATCGTCATCGGCGTCGCGGCGATCTCGGGCGTCTCCGGCCTCTCGCGTTCGCTGGCGGAGGGGCTCGCCCGCGAGGGCCGAACGATTTTGGGCGGCGACGCCTCCTTCAGCCTGGTTTCACGGGAGCTTTCGCCGGAGCAGCGCGAATTTTTCGAGGCGCGCGGTCGCCTCTCCGAAATCTCCCTGATGCGCGCGATGGCGCGGCGCGACGACGGCGAAGCGGCGCTGGTCGAAATCAAGGCCGTCGATCCCGCTACCTATCCCGCCTTCGGCGCGGCAGCGCTCGAACCCGACATGCCGTTGTCGGAGGCGCTGGCGGCGCGGGACGGCCTTCCCGGTCTCGCCGTCGACCCGATGCTGCTCGCCCGCCTCGACGCCAGGCTCGGCGACATTGTGACGATCGGCGTTTCGCGCTTCGCGCTGCGGGCGATGCTGCGCAGCGAACCAGACAAGCTCGCGGGCGGAATCGGCTTCGGTCCGCGCGCGATGATGAGCCGCGCCGCGCTCGCCGGCGCGCAATTGGCCTCGCCCGGCTCGATCTTTCGAAATGTCGTCCGGGTGACGCTCAAAGGCGAAGCGAGCGATCTGGCGGTGAAGGCCTTTTCCGACGGCGCCGAACGCGCCTTTCCGCAGGCGGGCTGGGAAAAGCGCACCCGCGACGCCGTCTCCCCCCAGTTCACGCGCAATCTCGATCGCTTCGCGCAATTGCTGACGCTCGTCGCGCTCACCGCCCTCGTCGCCGGCGGCGCCGGCGTGGCTAACGCCGTGCAGGGTTTCGTCGAGCGCAAGCGCGCGCAATTCGCGATTCTGAAGGCGCTCGGCGCGCAAGGATCGCGCGTCTTCGGAATCGCCCTCGCCGAGGTTGTGACGGCGGCGTCCTTCGCCATTGCGATCGGGCTCGCGGTCGGCGCGCTCATTCCCTGGGCGGGAGCGCAGGCGCTGCGCGACCTCGCCGATCTGCCGATATCCGCCGCCCTCGACGCGCGCGGCGCCATTTTCGGCGCGCTCTACGGCTTTCTCGTCGTCCTCATTTTCGCGCTCATTCCGCTCGGGCGCGCCCATGCGACTCCCGTCGCGGCGCTGCTGCGCGACGATTCCAGAGGCGCGACTTTGGCGCGCTATCGCGCCGGCGCGGCGGCGGCGGCGATCGCGCTCGCCGCGCTCGTCATGGCGACGTCCTTCGACATGAAGCTCGGCGCGGCCTATGTCGGCGCCGCCTTTGCGGCCTTTGCTTTGCTGCGCGGCGCCGCCTGGGCGGCGATGTGGGCGGCGCGCGCCCTTCCCCGCATGCGAGATGCGCGGCTCCGGTTCGCGCTCGCCAATGTCTGGCGGCCGAAAAGCCTGACGCCGGCGCTGATGATTTCGATCGGCCTGACGCAGACCCTGCTCATCGCGCTCGCGCTCGTCGAAGGCGCCATTCACAATGAGCTGGCGCGGGCCGACGCCGGGGAAATTCCCAATTTCTTCTTCATCGACATTCCGAAAGCGCAGACCAAGGCTTTCGCGGACTTCCTCGCCAGCGAGACTCCGGGCGCGCGCATCGAACATGTGCCGATGATGCGCGGGCGCATCGTCGCCGTGAAAAATACGCCGGTCGACAGTATCGCCGTCGCCGACGACGCCAAATGGGCCCTCGAAGGCGACCGTGGCGTGACCTTCTCCGCCGCCGTTCCCGCGAACTCCACCCTGGCGGAAGGCGAATGGTGGCCGGCGGATTATGCCGGCCCGCCGCTCGTCTCGCTGGAGCAGAAAATCGCCGAGGGCATGGGCCTTACGATCGGCGACACGATCAGGGTCAATGTGCTCGGCCGGGAGATCACGGCGAAAATCGCCGGTCTGCGCAAAGTCGATTGGCGCAGCTACGCCATCAATTTCGTGATGGTGTTTTCACCCAATGTTTTCGTCGGCGCGCCCTACACCGAGCTCTTCACCGTCGCTTACGGGGCGCCGACGGTCGTCGCGCGCGAGGCCAAGGATTCGAGGCTCATCCGAGAAACGGCGAAGCGTTTCCCGAGCGTCGTCTCGGTGCGGGTCAAGGACGCGCTGGCGGCGATCGACAAAATCGCCGGCCAGTTGGCGCTCGCCGCCCGCGCCGCGGCGGGACTGGCCATCGTCACGGCGGCGCTGGCGCTGGCGAGCGCGCTGGCGAGCGGCCAGCGCGCCCGGCTGCACGACGCGGTGGTGCTCAAAACGCTCGGCGCGACGCGCCACTGGCTCGGCGCCGCCTATGCGCTGGAGTTCGGCCTCGTCGGTCTCGCCGCCTCGCTGATCGCGCTCGCCACCGGCGCCGGCGCCGCCTACGCCATGACAACGATCGTGATGAAGGTGGACTTCGTTTTTCTGCCAGTGACGGCGGCGCTGATCACGCTCGCGACGCTCATCGTCACGATCGCGCTCGGACTCGCCGGAACCTGGCGTGTCCTGTCGCGACGGCCAGGGCCGGAATTGCGAGAGTTGTGATTGAAGCCGGAAACGACAACGGTCATGCGTCCGCGAGACGGAATCTGAATTCGGGAACCGCCGCGCAGCTCAGAGTCTCGTCCGGCCCTTTGCGCGTCACGCTCGCCCAGCCTGCTTCGCTCGGCCCCATGTGAATAAACGCCTCGCGCGCATTGGCGTCGACGACCCAATATTCCCGCAACCCATGGCGCGCATAGAGCTTCGCCTTGAGATCGAGATCATAGGCGAGGCTCGACGCCGCGACCTCGATCGCCAGCAACACATCAGGCCCGCGCACTTCTTGCGAGCGAAGACGCTCGGGATAGAGCGAAATATCCGGCTCAACGAAGGTGTTCGACGAAAGAAAAATCGACGTCTCGAATCCGACGATCAGATCGGACGGACAGGCGCGAACGAGCGCCATTGCGATCATCGACTTGATGCGCTCATGCGCGGAATATTTCGGCCCGATCGGGACAATTTCCCCCTCGATCAATTCGAAATTTTCTTCTTCCGAGATGATCCCGGCGTCCTGCATGGCGATGATCTCATCGACCGTAAAGGCGCGGCGGGGGTAGCCTTCGGCGGCTTTGGTCAAGGCGGAGGGCATGGTCGGCTCCTTGGCGTCATCATATCACGCAAGGCCTGGGGCGAGAACGCAACGCCTTCCAAGGCTTGCCCTCCCGGCCCTGGCGGCCTAAAAGCAAGCGCGCCCGGACGGCTCCCCCTCTCGGCGCTTCTGGCGCGCCCGCCCTTTCCGCGCCCGGCCGCCTCAACCCGAAAGCCCGATCGCCCGTGTCCGACAAGAGCGTCATTTCCTGGCCGAATTTCGCGGTGTCGGTTCTCGGCGGCGTCGCGGCGGCGGTGATTTTCGCCGTCGTCATTCGTGGCGGCCTGGGCGGGCTGCTACTGGCGCATCTCGCGCCGCTGCCGATCATGATCGTCGCCTTCGCCTTCGGTCTCATCCACGGCGCGACGGCGGCGATCCTCGCCTCGGTGATCCTGTCCCTATGGCCGAACCCGGTGATTGGCATGGCCTATGCGCTTCTTGTCGCGGCGCCGGCCTGGTCGGCAGTCTATGCGGCGTCAGGCGCGCCGCGCGGCGGGCGGGACTTGCTGACGAACAATCTGCCGGGCTGGGCGGCGCTCGCGCCGGCGATCTTTCTGGCGACGGCGGTCATATTCTGGCTGATTGTCGCGAGCGTCATCTTCGGCTCGCTCGACGAGGCGCTGAACCCGATAAGGGCGCGCGTCTTCATCCTGCTCGACCTCATGGTCAAGGAGCGTGACCTAGGCGACAAGATCGACCCGACGACGCTTTCCGCCTCGGTGGCGCGCGCCATTCCGGCCTTTCTCGCCAGCTATGGCCTCCTGATCCACGTCGTCAATCTGTGGCTCGCCGCGAGGATCGCCCAGGCCTCCAAGCTGCTCGGCCGTCCCTGGCCGGATATCGCCCGGGAATTCCGGGTTCCGAAGCCTGTCGGCGGCCTTTTCCTGGGCGGGATCGCGCTCACCTTTTTCGAGGGCGTCGCCGGACCGATCGGAATGGTGCTGGCGACGACCGCGGGATTGCTTCTTGCCTTCCAGGGACTGGCCGTCGCCCATATATTCCTGCGCGGTTCGCGCTCGAGCGCCCTTGTCCTCGCGATCATCTATTTCACGCTCGGTTTTCTGGGCTGGCCGATCCTGATTTTCGCCGCGCTCGGATTGGCCGATCTCATCTTCAACTATCGGGCCCGGAGAGCCGACGCCGGGCCGGCCGCGATGCAGAAACCGGATTGACTTTCACCCGGTTTTTCTCGACATAGCCCGCAATCCTGGAGATATAGGACAGATGGACGTCATTCTGCTTGAACGCGTGGCCAAGCTCGGCCAGATGGGCGACACCGTGAAGGTGCGCGCCGGCTACGCTCGAAATTTCCTGCTGGCGCGCGGCAAGGCGCTGCGGGCGACGGAAAACAACAAGAAGCATTTCGAGACGCAGCGGGCTCAGATCGAGGCCCGCAATCTCGAAGCGAAGAAGGAGGCCGAGGCCGTCGCCGAGAAGCTGAACGGCCAGAGCTTCATCATCATTCGGCAGGCAGGCGAGAGCGGCCAGCTCTACGGCTCGGTGTCGGCGCGCGATATCGCCGAGGCGGCCACCGCCGGCGGCTTCTCGGTCAATCGCAACCAGATCGTTCTGGTGCATCCGATCAAGACGCTGGGTCTTCATCCGACGCCCGTGCATCTACATCCGGAAGTCGACGTGAGCGTCACCATCAACGTCGCCCGCTCGGAAGAAGAGGCTGAGCGGCAGGCGCGCGGCGAGAGCGTCACGCTCAAGGAAGAGACGTCGATGGACGATCTCGGCCTCGAAGTCGGCGCGGCGCTGGCCGAAGCCGGCGACGTCGAGATGTAAGAAAGCGTCGACTTATCGAGAATTGATGCGGCGGCCGTCTCGGCCGCCGTTTTCGTTCGTGGCTCGATTCGGACGGCGCAAGAGCGAGGCGCACGACAAGCGAGAAATCTTTTTTTGCGATGTGGACGAATGTGCAAAGGACTCGCAACCCGACGCCTAGGCGCGGCGCCTTGAAAACTCGCTGGCGGCGGACGCTTTTTAATGTATCGTTGATCAAGCCTCGGCGACTCGCGCGTCGCGTTCGGAGTCGAGGGGCGCACACTCGCACAGTCAAAAAGCTCCATGCCGCCAATCGAACAATTGGCGGGCCGGCGCGCGATTCAGATCGCGCAGCCAGAAGCGCCCGCCTATCGCGCCCCGCCGCACAATATCGAAGCCGAGCAGGCGCTGCTCGGCGCCATTCTCGTCAATAATGACGCGTTCGACAGAGTGTCGGACTTCTTGAAACCCGAGCACTTCTCGGAAGAGCTGCATCGCCGCATCTATGAGGTCGCGGCGCAGCTCATTCGCGCCGGCAAGCTCGCTACCGTTGTGACGCTGAAGACGTTTCTCGCCGACATCGAGCTTCCGGCGGGCGTGACGATCCAGGCCTATCTCGCCAGGCTCGCAGCGGAAGCGACGACGATCATCAACGCCGAGGACTATGGCCGCGCCGTGCATGATCTCGCGGTGCGCCGGGAGCTCATCGTCATCGGCCAGGACATCGTCAACACCGCCTATGATTCGCCGATCGACTCGCCGCCGCGCGCGCAGATCGAGGAGGCCGAGCGGCAGCTCTATTCGATCGCCGAGACCGGCCGCTATGACGGCGGCTTTCAGCGCTTCGCCGATGCGCTTACCACCGCGCTCGACATGGCGAGCAGCGCCTATATGCGCGACGGCCATCTCTCGGGAATCGCCACCGGCCTGCTCGATCTCGACGACAAGATGGGCGGCCTGCAGAAATCAGACCTCATCATCGTCGCCGGGCGTCCCGGCATGGGCAAGACGGCGCTTGCCACCAACATCGCCTTCAATGTCGCGAGCGCCTACCAATTTGAAACCGAACCAGACGGATCGCATAAAACCGTCAATGGCGGGATCGTCGGCTTCTTCTCTTTGGAAATGTCCGCCGAACAGCTGGCGACCCGCGTCATCGCCGAACAGTCGGGCGTGGCGAGCTACAAAATCCGGCGCGGCGACATCAACGAAGACGACTTTCGTCGCATCGCCGACGCCGCGCGGCACATGCAGAGCATTCCCTTCTATATCGATCAGAGCGGCGGCATTTCGATCGCCCAGCTCACCGCGCGGGCGCGGCGCCTGAAGCGTCAGAAGGGCCTCGACCTTCTCGTCGTCGACTATCTGCAATTGCTGGCTGGCTCGCGTTCGCGCAACGACAATCGGGTTCAGGAACTCACCGAAATCACCACCGGGCTCAAGGCGCTCGCCAAGGAATTGAACGTCCCGATCATCGCGCTCTCGCAACTCTCGCGTCAGGTGGAGAGCCGCGACGACAAGCGTCCGCAACTGTCGGATTTGCGCGAGTCAGGTTCGATCGAGCAAGACGCCGATGTCGTGATGTTCGTGTTTCGCGAGGAATATTATCTGCGCAATCGCGAGCCGCGCGAAGGCACCGAAGAACATATCAAATGGATGAGCGACATGGAGAATGCGCATGGCCGCGCCGAAGCGATCATCGGCAAGCAGCGTCACGGTCCGACCGGAACGGTGCAACTCGCCTTCGAGGCGGAAGTGACGCGCTTCTCGAATCTCGCGGATGAGGACAAATTGCCGGCGCGGATGTGAGAACGCGCGGCGCTGGCATGCAGCAATTCATCGTCCGCAGCAATTGTCCGGTCAGTTCACAGACTCATCGGACAGGCACATGCCAACCGCTCCAGGACGAAATCCCCCGATCCACCCTTGACCGACGCGCTTTCCGATCATCCCCCAACGTGGGTATTGCACGATATTGCCGTCTGGCTGACCTGCCACCGGAGAGTTGGACCGTTTGAAGCTGGAAAATTCTAATTTATCCGTCCTGGCCGGGCGGAGGGT
>Ga0233425_10005264_pt1 | contig 20612 bp, 20 predicted proteins | sample Watercolumn_Towu_2_FD_181712 | JGI IMG/M metagenome (GOLD analysis project Ga0233425, IMG submission 181712) | Freshwater microbial communities from Lake Towuti, South Sulawesi, Indonesia - Watercolumn_Towuti2014_140_MG | ecosystem: Environmental > Aquatic > Freshwater > Lake | place... | reverse complement strand
TGATTTCGGCGCCGACAGGCAGCGGCAAGACGCTCGCTGCATTCCTCGTCGCCATCGACCGTCTCGTCGGGCGCGAGACGAACGAAGAGTCGGCGACGCGCGTGCTCTACGTGTCGCCGCTGCGCGCGCTCGCCTTCGACGTGGAGAAGAACCTGCGTGCTCCGATCGTCGGCATCCGACACGCCGCCGAACGCATCGGCGCCGCCTTCCGCGAGCCGCTCGTCGCGATGCGCACCGGCGACACGAGCGCGCGCGACCGTCAGCGCATGCTGCGCAACCCGCCCGACATCCTCATCACCACGCCGGAGAGCCTGTATCTCATGCTCACCTCGTCGGCACGCTCGACGCTCGCCAACGTCGACACGGTGATCGTCGACGAGATCCACGCGATTGCCGCCACCAAGCGCGGCGCGCACCTCGCGCTCTCGCTCGAACGCCTCGAGGAACTCACCGAGCGCGCACCGCAACGAATCGGGCTGTCCGCCACGCAGCGCCCGCTCGAGGAAGTCGCGCGGTTCCTCGGCGGGTTCGTCGACGGCACGCCACGGCGCGTCGCCATCGTCGACGCCGGCGCGCGCAAGACGCTCGAAGTGGAGGTGGTCGTGCCCGTCGAAGACATGGGCGAACTCGGCAAGGTCACCCACGAGTTGCGCAGCGGCCCGGCGACGGCAGCGGCAGTGGAGCGGCGCACGAGCATCTGGCCGAGCATCACCCCGCGCATCCTCGAACTGGTGCAACAGCACCGCAGCACCATCATCTTCTGCAACGCCCGGCGCGGCGCCGAGCGCCTGGCTGCGCAACTCAACGAACTCGCCGCCGACCTTGCGCTCGCGCCGCCCGACGGTGCGGCGGGCGATTTCGTGAAGGCGCACCACGGTTCGCTCGCGCGCGAGCAGCGCATCGTGATCGAAGACCAGCTGAAGCGCGGTCAACTGCGCGCCATCGTCGCCACGAGCAGCCTCGAGCTCGGCATCGACATGGGGGCAGTCGACCTCGTCATCCAGGTGGAGTCGCCGGGCGCGGTGAGCCGCGGCCTGCAACGCATCGGGCGGGCCGGCCACCAAGTCGGTTCGCCGAGCCGCGGCAAGGTGTTCCCCAAGCACCGCCACGACCTGCTCGAGGTCGCCGTGGTCGCACGCCGCATGCTCGATGCCGACATCGAACCGACGCGCTACCTGCGCAACCCGCTCGACGTGCTCGCGCAGCACATCGTGGCGCACGTGGCGATGCACCCCGACACGAGCGTCGCCGCGCTCACCGCGATGGTGCGGCGTTGCGCGAACTTCGCCGAGCTCTCCGACGAGGTGCGCAACAACGTGCTCGACCTCTTGGCCGGCCGCTACCCGAGCGAGGAGTTCCGCGACCTGAAACCGCGCATCGTGTGGGACCGCATCGCCGACACGCTGCGCGCCCGCGACGGTGCGCAACGACTCGCAGTCACCAACGGCGGCACGATCCCTGATCGCGGGCTGTTCGGCGTGTTCCTCCCCGACGGCACGCGCGTCGGCGAGCTCGACGAAGAGATGGTGTACGAGACGCGGCCGGGGGAGACGTTCATCCTCGGTGCGTCCACGTGGCGCATCGAAGACGTGTCGTTCGACCGCGTGATCGTGAACCCGGCGCCCGGTGAACCGGGCAAGATGCCGTACTGGCACGGCGACCGCCTCGGGCGGCCGGTCGAGTTGGGCCGCGCGGTCGGCGAGTTCTTGCGCACCATCCGCGAACGACAACTGGAGTCGCCCGCCGACGCCGAGGCGACGCTGCAGACGCGGCACTGCCTCGACCCGCTCGCGGCGCGCAACCTGCTCGCGTACGTGAGCGAACAGGTGGAGTCGACCGGCACGCTGCCCGACGACCGCACCGTCGTCATCGAACGCTTCCGCGACGAGATCGGCGACTGGCGCATCTGCATCCATTCGCCGTTCGGCACGCCCGTGCACGCACCGTGGGCGATCGCGCTCGAGAACCGCCTGATGGAGCGGCTCGGCATCCCCGTCGAGACGATGTACGGCGACGACGGCATCGTGCTGCGCCTGCCCGAGGCGATCGACCGCGTGCCCGTCGAGGAGCTGCTCATCGATCCCGACGAGATCACCGAGGTGCTGGTTGCCGCCGTGCCGCAGACGGCGCTGTTTGCCGCGCGGTTCCGCGAGTGCGCGGCGCGCGCCTTGCTGCTGCCGCGCCGCCGCCCCGACCAGCGCACGCCGCTGTGGCAGCAGCGCCAGCGTGCCGCCGACCTGCTCGCGGTCGCGGCGAAGTACCCGACCTTCCCGATGCTGCTCGAGACGAGCCGCGAGTGCCTGCAAGACGTGTTCGACGTGCCCGCCTTGCGCGACGTGCTCACGCGGCTGCGGTCGCGGGCCATCCGGCTCGTCACGGTCGACACGCCGAAGGCCTCTCCGTTCGCCCAGAGCCTGCTCTTCAACTGGATCGCTGCGTACATGTACGAAGGCGACGCGCCGCTCGCCGAACGCCGCGCCGCCGCGCTCGCCCTCGACCGCGACCTGCTCGACGACCTGCTCGGCTCGGAAGAGTTGCGCGAGCTGCTAAATGCGGAGGTGCTCGCCGACGTGGAGCTCGAGCTGCAGCACGTGGCCGACGGTCGCCGCGCGCGCACCGCCGACGAGGTGCACGACGTGCTGCGCAGGGTGGGCGACCTCACGCTCGACGAGTTGTCGCTGCGCAGCGAGGGCGACACCGCGGGGCTCGTCGCCGGGCTCGTCGCGCAACGCCGCGTGATCGAGCTCGTCGTGGCGGGCGAGCGGCGCTGCGTCGCCGCCGAGGACGCCGCGCGCTATCGCGACGCGCTCGGTTGCGCGCTGCCGCTCGGCCTGCCCGCCGCGTTCACCGACCCGGTCGAGGCACCGCTCGTCGAACTCGTCGCGCGGTACGCGCGCACGCACGCCCCGTTCGTCGCGCGCGACGTGGCGTCGCGGTTCGGCATCGCCGCCGAGCGGGCCGCGGTGTCGCTCGCACAACTCGAGGCCGCCAACCGGCTCGTGCGCGGCGAGTTCCGCCCGTTCGGCACCGAGCGCGAGTGGTGCGACGTCGAGGTGCTGCGCCTCGTGCGGCGCCGCTCGCTCGCCAAGTTGCGCAGAGAAGTGGAGCCCGTCGACCAGCAGACGTTCGCGCGGTTCCTCGCGTCGTGGCACGGCGTTGATGCGCCGTCGCACGGCACCGAGGCGCTCGCCGAGGCCGTCACGGCGCTGTCGGGTGCGGCGCTCGTTGCATCCACGCTGGAGACCGACGTGCTGCCGTTGCGCGTGCGCGGCTACCGCGCGTCGATGCTCGACGACCTGTGCACGAGCGGCGAAGTGGTGTGGGTGGGCGCGGGTTCCCTCGGCGGCAACGACGGAAGAATCCGGCTCTATTTTGCCGACCAGCTCGCCACGCTGCTGCCCGCGCTCGAGCCGAGCGCGGCACTGCAGGGCGGCGTGCACGACCAGGTTCGCGCGGCACTCGCCGAGCGTGGTGCGTCGTTCTGGGGGCAACTGCGTGCCGGCGTGCGCGGCGCCACCGACTCCGAACTGCTCGCCGCACTGTGGGACCTCGTGTGGGCCGGCGAGGTCACCAACGACTCGCTCACCGCGCTGCGTGCGGTCTTGCACGGTGCGCGCAGCGGCAAGAGCGCGCGGGCGACCCCGGCGCCGAACGCGCGCCGCGCGGCGGCGCGACTGGTGCGGCCGCGACACTCGCGCGGCGGCGGGGTGGCATCGCGCGGCGGGGCGGCATCGCGCGTCGGGCCGCCCGCCGCGCAGGGCCGCTGGAGCCTCGTCGCGCAACTCGCGGAGTCGCCGAGCACGCCGACGCAGGCGGTGCACGCCCTCGCCCTGCAACTGCTCGAGCGACACGGCGTGCTCACGCGCGAGGCGGTGCTCGCCGAAGGGGTGCGCGGCGGTTTTGCCGGCGTGTACGGGGTGCTGAAGGCGCTCGAGGAGCGCGGCACCGTGCGCCGCGGCTACTTCGTCGACGGGCTCGGGGCGGCACAGTTCGCGGTGCCCGGCGCCATCGACCGTCTGCGCGCCTGCAAAGAACCGCCGCTCGCCGCGGACGGCGACGCGCCGAGCGGTGCCGTCGTGCTCGCGGCCACCGATCCTGCGCAACCGTACGGGGCGACGCTCGAGTGGCCAATCACGACCGGCCGTCCGACGCGCTCCGCCGGGGCGCTCGTGTTTCTCGCCGACGGACACGCACTCGGCTGGTTCGACGTGCGCAGCCACCATCTCGTCACCTTCGAACGCGCGCTCGAGGCTGGCCGCTTCGCCGTGCTTGCCGAGGCCCTCGGTGGTCTGGTGAAAGACGGCCGCACCACGAGCGTGGAGGTGCGCAAGATCAACGGCGCGGCGCACGACGACACGACCGCGTCGGTGGTCGCAATCACGGCGCTGCTCGAGCAGCACGGTTTCGTGCGCGGCTACCGCGGGCTCGTGCGCCGCGACTAGGCGCGCGACCGCGGACGGGCGGCAGCGTTACTGCGGCTTGATACCGCGCAATCCCGCCCACGCGAGGTTCGCCAGTTGCGCGCCGACCTCGCCCGGGTCGAACTGCTCGCCGCGCAGCACGAGATGACGGCTCACCCCTTCGGACATTCCGACGAGCGCGAAGGCGAGCCGTCGTTGGTGCTGCGCATCGAGCCCCGCGTCGATGAGCGGGGCGATCGCATCGGCGACACGACTCTCCACCTCGCGCACGGCGGCGGCGAACACTTGGTCGCGACGCGCGTCGCTGCCGAACAGGAACACGAACTCGTCGCGGTGCTTCGCCACCCACTCGAAGTAGGCGACGATGCCGGCTTGCGTCTGGGCCTTGCCGTCCGCTGCGTCGCTCGTGGCCTTGCCGATCGCGTCGAGCATGCCGGCAGCCGTCTCGTCGATGAGCGCTGTGTAGAGCGCGCGCTTGGAGTCGAAGTGCTGGTACAGCACCGGCTTGGTGACTCCGACCGCGAGAGCCACGTCGTTCATCGACGTGGCATGGAAACCCTTCGCCGCGAACACGCGCAGTGCGACTCGCAGAATCTGTGCGCGGCGCTGCGCGCCCGTGAGTCGTGCGTTCATGCGCGGGGCTTCGATTCGGTGGCGTCCTCGCGGCGAGCCGCACGAATGCCGTAGGTGATCACGATGCTCGGCGCCAGGATCACCGAGCCGACGACGAGCGCGGCACCGCTCACGAAGTGCATCGCACCGGTGAAACGGCCCGCCAAGCCGACGAAGAACGCGACCACCGACACCGCGTAGAGCCCGTAGCCCGTGCGCGACGCGCGTTTGTTCCACCGGTCGATGCGGTCGCGCTTGGCGACGACGGGGTCGCGCAAGTCGCGTCGGGTCGCGTCGTGCGCATCGGGAGACGCCATGGGATCGACATGAATCTAGGCTGAACGCAGATTGGGTGCGCATTGGTGCAAGCGGTGACGACGAACGGCACAGCGGTGCAGCTCGACGGCGTGGTGGTCGTGCTCGGCGGCTATCCCGCGTTGGCCGGCGCGAGCGTCGCGGTGCGCGCGGGCGAGCTCGTCGCGCTGCGCGGTGCCAACGGATCGGGCAAGTCGACTCTCTTGCGGGCCTGCGCGGGGCTCGTGCCGGTCGCGCGCGGAACCGTCCGCGTGCTCGGCGTGCACGACGACCGCACCGCGCTGCGCCGCCACGTGGGTTTGCTCGGCCACAAGAACGGCCTGTACGCCGACTTGACGGCACGCGAGAACGTGCAGTTCACCGCGCGACTGGTCGGTGCGGGTGCGACCGACGTCGACGACGCGCTCCGTCGGCTCGGTATCGACGCGCGCGTGGCCGCGACGCGCGCCGGGTCGTTGTCGGCGGGGCAGCGGCGCCGCACCGCGCTCGCGTCGCTCGTCGTGCGTCGGGCACGCGTCTGGTTGCTCGACGAGCCGCATGCGGGTCTCGATGCGGCGTCACGCGACGAACTCGACAGCATCCTCGCTGCGGCGACTCGGGCAGGCGCGACCGTCATCTTCACCACGCACGAGATCGAAACCCGCGGTGCCGCGGTGCCGCGAACCGTCACGCTCGCCGGTGGAGTGGTGGTGTCCGACGAGCCGGCTGCTGCGTCGACTGGCGGCGCACGATGAGGCAGGCGCTCGCCGTGGCCCGCAAGGACCTGCTCATCGAGTGGCGCTCGCGCCTGCTGCTCGTGCGCGTGGCGCCGTTCGCACTGCTGGTGCTCGTGCTCTTTGCTGTCGCCCTCGACAGCGAGCCGCTCATCTTGCGCGCCGCCGCCGGGCTCGTGTGGCTGGCGATGCTCTTTGCGTCGCTGCTCGTCGTGCAGCGCTCGTACGCGGTGGAGACCGACGATGCGGCGATCGACGTGCTGCTCACCGGAGCGGGCGAACCCGGTCGGGTGTTCCTCGGGAAGTTGCTCGCCGCCTTCGTGCAATTGCTGGTGCTCGCCGCGCTGCTCGTCGTCGGTGCCGTCGTGCTGTACGGGGCGGCGGTGAGCGGGTCTCGCGTCGTGTTGTTGGTCACGACGATGGTGACGGCGTCGCTCGGCCTCTCGGGCATCGGTACCCTCTATGGGGCGGCGGTAGCCAACATGACCGGTAAAGACTCGCTGTTGCCCCTGCTCGCGATGCCCGCAGCGGCGCCGCTGCTCATCGCCGCTTCCCGTGCGACCGAAGCGGCGTTCGGCAGCCAGACCATCGACACCACGGCCGGCTGGACTTGGGTGGCGCTCCTCGCAGTGTTCGCCGTCGTGTTCGTGTCGGCGGGTGCGGCCGCGTTCGGCACGCTCGTGGAGGCCGACTCGTGACCACCACCGTCGCCGAGACCGACGCCGCAGCGGGCACCGGCACCGCCGCAACGCGGGTGATCGGCGTCGCCGCGCTCGTCGTGGTCGCGTTCGTTGCCGTGAGCGCGCTGCTGCTCACCCCCGCCGACGCCGTGCAGGGCGACTCGGTGCGCATCATGTACGTGCACGTGCCGACGGCATGGGTCGCCTACCTCGCGTTCGTCGTCACCGCGGTCACTTCGGGGATCTCCGTGGCGCGCCGCCACCGCACGCTCGGCTTCGACCGCGTCGCCGGTGCCTCCGCGGAAGTCGGCGTGCTGTTCATGGCGATGACGCTCGTGACCGGCAGCCTGTGGGGCCGACTCACTTGGGGCACGTTCTGGCAGTGGGATCCGCGGCTCACCACCACCTTGTTCTTGTTCGTCACCTACGTCGGCTATCTCGCGGTGCGCAACATCGACACCGACCCGCAGCGTCGTGCCCGGCGCAGCGCGGTGCTCGCGCTGCTCGCCGTGCTCGAGATTCCGCTCGTGCACTTCTCGGTGGTGCTGTGGCGCTCGCTGCACCAGGAGGCGAGCGTGCTGAACCTCGACGGCGACGTGCGGCTCGACGATCTCATGCTCTTCACGCTGTTCGCCGGCGTCGTCGGCTTCACGCTCGTCTACGCATGGTTGGTGATGCACCGCCAGCGCCTCGCTGCGCTCGGCGATGCGCAGGGCACCGTCGGGCTCGACGCGGCGATCGCCGCGCGCCGCGCCGAGGCGTCGTCAGTGCCGACGGGCGTTGCCGCGCGCACGAAGGGAGCCTGACGGTGGACGACATCGGGTTCATCGCCGCCAGTTGGGTGCTCACGCTCGGTTCCATCGCCGCGCTCGCCGTCTTCACCCTGCGGCGCGCCAAGCGCCTCGCGGCGCGCGTGCCCGACTCGGCAAAGCCGTGGCTCTGAACCGGTGGACGTGACGCCGTGGACCTGACGCCGCGCCCGACGCCCGACGCGGCGCGCGACAGGCGCCGCGTCCTGCCGGCGGTCATCGCGGGTGCCGCCGCGGTGGCGGGCATCGCGATCGTCGCTTTGTTCCTCACATCGTCGATCGACTACTACTGCAACGTCGACGAGATCGGCGTGCGCGAGGGTTGCGACGGCTCGCGACGGCTACGGGTGCAAGGCAGCGTCGACGAGGGCAGCCTCGACTCGCGCGGTGCGACGACCACCTTCGTCATGTCGTTCAACGGCAAGTCGCTGCCCGTCGACTACGAGGGCGAGCCGGGCGGCATCTTCCAGGAGTGCATCCCGGTGGTGGCGCACGGCCGCATCGTCGACGGGGTGCTCGTGGCGACACGCATCGAGGTGAAGCACAGCAACGAATACGAAGCGGAGAACAAAGACCGCATCACCCAAGCCGAGACGTCGGCATGCTCGTAGCCAGCGCCACCGCGCAACTCGGCCGCGCGATCCTGCTCGCGGGCTTCCTCGCCTCGTTCTTCGGATTGTTCGCCGCCGCGATCGGCGCGCGACGCAACGACCCGGCGACGCTGCGTTTCGTGCCGCGCTTCGTCGTCATCGCGGTGGCGATGGCCGTCGCCGCCTTCGCGGTGATGGAGCGGGCGATGATCACCCGCGACTTCTCGCTCGAGTACGTGCAGAAGGTCGGCTCGCGCTCGACCCCGGCGCTGTACAACTTCGCGGCCGTGTGGAGCGCGCTCGAAGGTTCGATCCTGATGTGGGTGCTGATTCTCGCCGGGTATCTCGCCGCCGCCGCGTGGTGGATGCGCCGACGACTCGGCGAACCGCTCGTCGCGTGGGCGATGGCCGTGATGTTCGCGGTGCTCGCGTTCTTCTTCCTCATCTCGTTCGGGCCGGCGAATCCGTTCGTCGTCGGGCCGCCTGGCGTCACCGACGGTCCGGGGCCCAACCCCCTCCTGCAGAATCACGTGCTCGTCATGTTCCACCCGCCGATCCTGTACCTCGGGTACGTCGGCATGACGGTGCCGTTCGCGTTCGCGCTCGCGGCGCTCATCGCGGGCAAAGTGGAGGACGGCTGGCTGCATCTCACGCGCCGCTGGACGGTGTCGGCGTGGGGTTTCCTCACCTTCGGCATCGCGCTCGGCGGATGGTGGAGCTACGAGGTGCTCGGCTGGAGCGGCGTGTGGGCGTGGGACCCGGTCGAGAACGCGTCGTTGCTGCCGTGGATCACGGGCACCGCGTACATCCACTCGGTGATGGTGCAGGAGCGCCGCGGGCTTCTGCGCGTGTGGAACGTGTCGCTCTTGATCGCCACGTTCAGCCTCACGATTCTCGGCACGTTTCTCACGCGCTCGGGCGTGCTGAACAGCGTGCACGCGTTCTCCGAGAGCGACATCGGGCCGTGGCTGCTCGCCGCGTTCGCCGTGGTCGTCGCGGTGTCGCTCGTGCTCATCTTCGTGCGCGGCGACCAGTTGCGCGCCGACGGCCGGGTCGAGACGGTGTTCTCGCGCGAGGGCGCGTATCTCGTCAACAACGTGCTCTTTGCCGTGTTCGCGTTCGTCGTGCTGCTCGGCACGGTGTTCCCGCTCGTCGTCGAGGCGATCCAGCGGCGCCAGATCGTGGTCGGCGAGCCGTTCTTCGACCGCCTCACCGTGCCGATCGGGCTCACGATGCTGTTCATCATGGCGGTCGCGCCGGTCCTGCCGTGGCGCCGCGACGGCCGCGACACACTGTCGCAACGCCTGCTCGGCCCGGCGGTGTTCGGTGCGGCGTGCGTCGCGGTCTCGCTCGTCGTCGGGGCGGCGGGCATCGCGCCGCTGCTCGCGTTCGGCCTCGGCGGTGCCGCCGCCGGCAGCGCGGCGCGCCACCTGTGGCGGGCGGTGCGCGTGCAACGCCTGCGCGGGTTCGTCGGGCGCGCCAACGGCGGGATGGTGGTGCACCTCGGGGTGATTCTCATCTGCGTCGCGCTCGCCGCGTCGAATTCGTTCACCCGCAGCCAGGAGATCGACCTCGTCGAGGGGAGAGCGGCGACGTTCGCCGGCCACACGTTCGAACTCGTCGACATCGTGGCAGAACGCGATGCACGCAGCCAGTCGGTGCGCGCGCTCGTGAGCATCGACGGCGGCACGCCCTACGCGCCGTCGATCACGAAGTTCACGCGCATCGGCATGAACGTCGGCACACCGTCGGTGCGCACCAGCCTCACCCACGACGTGTACCTCACGCTCGAGCCGCCGGTGCGGCAGGACTCCGGCCAGGCGCGCATCAAGGTGTTCGTGAAGCCGCTGATTCTCTGGCTGTGGATCGGCACCTTCGTGATGGCGTTCGGCACGCTGCTCGCCGTGGTGCCGGTGCGACGCAAACGGGCCGCGCAGCCGAGCATCCACGAGGTGCGCGACGAGGCGATCGACGCATGAGAACGTCGAGAGTGGCGGTGCTCGCGACGGGGGTCGTGTTCGCGGCGCTCGTCGCGGTCTTCGTCGTGTCGGACGGCGACACCGATGTCGGCGCACGCTCGCCGCTGCTCGGCGCGCCCGCACCCGCGGTCGTCACATCCACCGTCGACGATGCACCGTTCGACCTGGCGCGCCGCAAGGGTTCGTGGGTGGTGCTCAACTTCTTCAACTCGACCTGCGTGCCGTGCATCGCCGAGCATCCGTCGCTCGTGGATTTCGTCGCCGACGAGGCGGGGCGTGCCGACCGCGCGGAGTTCTACACCGTGGTCAACGACGACTCTGACGAGGCGATCAACGGCTTCTTCGCGGCCAAGGGCGGCGACTGGCCGAAGTTGCGCGACACCGACGGGGCCGTCGCCGTCGCCTTCGGCGTCGCCAAGGTGCCCGAGACCTGGATCATCGACCCGAACGGTTTCGTGCGTCTGCGGATCATCGGCGCCGTGAATGACGGAGTGCTCGAGGCGCAGATGGCCCGGTTGCGCGCCGGCGACCAGTGATGAGCGGGGGCGCACGACGCCTCGCGTGGGCGGGGCTGCTCGTCGTCACGGCGGCACTCCTCGTGTTCGGGTCGGTGCGCGACTCGGGTCCGCTCACGCAGCAAGACCGCATCGACGCGATCACCAAGCGGGTCGCCTGCCCGACGTGCGACGGCGAGAGCGTGTACGTGTCGCGCGCGGCGGCGGCGCAAGCGATTCGCGCCGAGGTGGCCCGCCAGGTCGGCGACGGCCTCTCGACCGACGACGAGATCGTCGCCTACATCGCCGACCGCTTCGGCGGACAGGTGCTGCTCGTGCCGCGCGGCAGCGGTATCGACGCGCTGGTGTGGGTGTTGCCCGTGGTGGTTGCGGTCGCGCTCGTCGCGGCGCTCGCGTCGTCGTTCCGCCGCGGTGCGGTCGCGACCGGCGCGCGCTCGCGACGCGCCCAGCTGGTCGTCACCGTTGCTGTCGTCGTCGTGGTGGGAGTGGGCGGTGGCGTGCTCGTCGCCCGGCAAGCGGGCCAGCGCCTGCCGCTGCAGACCGCGACGGGCGGCATCGACGACTCGACCGCCTCGCTGCTCGCCCAAGCACGGCTCGCCGGCCCGACCGACGTGAAGTCGGCGATCGAGTTGTACGCGCGCGTGCTCGAGACCGACCCCGACAACGTGGAGGCGCTCACGTACCGCGCCTGGTTGATCATGTTGTCGGCGCGACAATTCGACGAGTCGTTGCGCCAACAGGCCTACGCTTCGACGATCACCGCGCTCGGGCGGGCCATCGAACTCGAACCCGGGTACCCCGACGCGATGTGCTTCTTGGGCATCGTCGTCTACCGCGACGGGGGAGACGCAAAATCGGCCAAAGAGTTCCTCGACCGCTGCCTCGAGCGCAACCCGCCGAACGAGGTGCGCGGCATGGTGGAGTCGCTCGCCGCCGAAGCGGCAGCGGAAGTCGGCGGCTGAGAGCGCGCCGGTCAGTCGAGCACGGGCGGCGGCCACGCTGTCGCCGACACGAAACGACTTTCTTTGCGCTGCAGCACCCACACGCTCGCCTTGCCCCACTCTGCGTCGCCGGTGATGCGCATGCCCGCCCCGGCGAGCGACTCGATGACCGCCGGAATCACGTCGCCGTGACTGCACACGACCGCGCGGTCGGGCAGCGAGTGCAACAAGTCGAAGAGCGATGCGTCGGGTCGCACGTGCTCGTTCGCGAACTCAGCGAGGCGATTGTCGAGCTGTACCGCGAGCTCGACCGCGACGGCGAGCGGCTCGACGGTCTCCACACAACGGCGGTACGGCGACGAGACGATCAGGCTCGGCGAGACAGCGGCGAGTCGCTCGGCGAGCGCGACGGCCTGCTTGCGACCCGAGTTGGTGAGCGGTCGGTCGGTGTCGTCGCCGTCGAAGTCGCTGCGCGAACCGGCCTTGGCGTGGCGAACGACGTACAAGGACACTTCCGAACGGTAGTCGGTGCTGTCAGACGACGCTTGAGCCACGCCGAGCGCGGGCATCCCGCGCCTGAATAGGATTTGACCATGCGCGTGCGCCCGGCGCCCGTCCTCGTCGACTCGTTCGGGCGCACCGTGCGCGACTTGCGCATCTCGGTCACCGACCGATGCAACTTCCGCTGCTCGTATTGCATGCCCGAAGAGGGCATGACCTGGCTGCCGCGCACCGAGGTGCTCACCTACGAAGAACTGCATCGCATCGCGCGCATCTGCGTCGAGCGCTTCGGGGTGGACGGCATCCGGCTCACCGGCGGCGAACCGACCGTGCGTGCGCATCTTCCCGTGCTCATCGAAAAACTCGCCTCGCTCGTCGTGCCCGTCGAGGCCGACTCGCCGCGAGCCGGGCGCCCCGTCGACCTCGCGCTCACCACCAACGGTGCGACGCTCGCGCTCGTCGCCGACGACCTGCGCCGGGCCGGACTCTCGCGCATCAACGTGAGCCTCGACACCTTGCAGCGCGACAAGTTCCGCGCCATCACCAAGCGCGACGAGCTCGACGCGGTGCTCGAAGGTATCGATGCAGCAGTCACCGCCGGCCTGCAACCGGTGAAGGTGAACGCCGTCGTGCAGCGCGGAGTGAACGACGACGAGATCGTCGACCTCGCTGCGTTCGGTCGGGAGAAGAACGTGGAGGTGCGGTTCATCGAGTTCATGCCGCTCGACGCGCAAGGCCGCTGGATGAGCGACGCCGTCGTCGGGCAGGACGAGATCGTCGGCGCGATCCACGCGGCTTTCCCCGTCGAGCCGGTGCCGGCGCGCGGTGCGGCACCCGCCGACAGCTGGCGTTATCTCGACGGCCGCGGCACCGTCGGCGTGATTCCGACCGTCACCAAACCGTTCTGCGGCGACTGCGACCGCGTGCGACTCACGGCCGACGGGCAGTTCCGCACGTGCCTCTTTGCCACCGACGAGTTCGACGTGCGCGCGCTCGTGCGCTCCGGGGCCTCTGACGGCGACATTGAGGCGTTGTTGCGCGGTGCGGTGGGGCAGAAGTGGGCGGGGCACAGCATCGGCCAAGTCGCATTCGTGCGGCCGCGACGGTCGATGAGCCAGATCGGCGGATGAGATGACGCGTCACCCGCGCCCGCGACGAGCTCGCGCATGAACGACACGCAGTTCTCGCACCTCGACCCGCTCGGCCGCGCGCGCATGGTCGACGTGACGCCCAAGGAGCCCACGCACCGTCGCGCGACGGCGCGCTGCAAGGTGTTCATGCAGGCGTCGACCACCGCGGCAATCGCCAACCGCGAGGTGAAAAAAGGCGACGTGCTCGCCGTCGCGCGGGTGGCCGGCATCCAGGCCGCCAAGCGCACGAGCGACATGATTCCGCTGTGCCACCCGTTGCTCATCGGGTCGGTCACCCTCAACTTCGAGATCGGCGACACGTTCGTGGCGATCGAATGCCACGTCGACACCATCGATCGCACGGGCGTGGAGATGGAGGCGCTGCACGCCTGCTCGGTCGCCGCGCTCACGGTGTACGACATGTGCAAGAGCGCCGACCGCGAGATGGTGATCGGCGAACTGACGCTGTGGGAGAAGTCGGGCGGCCGCCAAGGCATGTATCGCAGGGCCGCGCTGTAGAGGACACCCCCGCGCGGGGCCCTCTGGGGTGGTCCGCACGTCATGGTCGCTTTCGTCATCAAATCGTCATAGAATGGGGAGACTGCCATGAGCAACTTGATCCTGCTGCTCGTCGCCGCTGCCTGGGCCGCCGTCTTGGTGCCCCCGCTCGTGCGCTCTCGTCTGCGGAACTCGCCGACCACCTCCCTCACCAACTTCCGCCGCCAACTGACCTCGCTGCAGCGCGATGGCCGGCCGATTCCGCGCGCCGGGCGCGTGCCGCTTGCCCCGCTGCGCGACGCCGCCCGGCCCTTTGCTCCGGCCGCCCGAGCCGTGGGTCGCCCCCTGCGCCACGTCGGCCATGCCACCTCGTCGGTGGTGCGCCCGCGCGGCACGCGCCAGCACGCACGCTTCGAAGGCGAGTTCTTCGAGCGCGAACTCGTCCGTCGTCGTCGCGCCAGCTGGCTGGTCGGGCTTCTCGGCGTCGCCGGCATGTCGCTGCTGCTGGCCATCAGCATGCGCGAGATGCTTTTCGTCTGGACGTTCGCGCTCGCTTCGATCGCGCTCGGCGCGTATTGCTACGCCCTCGTGCAGTGGCGCGTGAAGCGCGATCACGAGCGCTATCGCCGCCAGTTCCGCCGCGTCGCCTGACGTTGTCCGGTGTGCGCACCGCCGTCGCCTGACCACTTCGGCGACCTCGTCCCGCAGCGGTAGCCTCAAGGCCCGCGGGGCTGTAGCTCAGTTGGTAGAGCGGTACGTTCGCAATGTACAGGCCAGGGGTTCAATTCCCCTCAGCTCCACGAGTGGCGCGCGCGCCACGCCGTCGGCGAGACTACACCCCGCTGTCTGACACGGCGAGGGGGAGACTGATGGCGACCACACCTGTCGGGCTCGGCTGGTTTGAGGCGATCGCGGCGGCGACCGCCCCGGGACAGATCTTCGAGTTGGTCGACACGGACATCCGCGGCGTGCGCACCCAGGTGTTCAAGAACGCGCCGGCGCACCTCGGGCAGGTGTTCGCGATGGCGCGCGGCCACGGCGACAAAGACTTCCTCGTCTACCAAGACGAGCGGCTCAGTTTCACCCAGACGATGGACCGCGTCGATGCGCTCGCACACGCGCTCGTCGAGCGGTACGGCCTGAAGAAAGGCGACCGAGTCGCCGTCGCGATGCGCAACTACCCGGAGTGGTGCATGTCGTTCGCCGCGATTCTCTCCGTCGGCGGCATCTCGGTGTCGATGAATTCGTGGTGGAAGACCGAAGAGATGGACTATGCGCTGCGCGACTCCGCACCCAAGGTGCTCATCTGCGACGACGAGCGGTACGCCACCGGACGCCCGACGTGCGAGGCGCTCGGCATCCGCGTGCTGCTCGTGCGCTCCGCACAGTCGGCACAGTCGGCACAGTCGGCGCCGGGTGCAGACAGGTGGGACGACGTGGTGCGCGTCGGCAACAAGCCCGCGCCCGTCGACATCAGCCCCGACGACGACGCGACCATCCTCTACACGTCGGGCACCACCGGTTTCCCGAAGGGTGCGGTGTCGACGCACCGCGCGATCATCAGCGCGCTCATGGCGTTCTCGCTGCGCCAGACGGTGGACGGCATGCGCGCGACGACGAAACTCGAACCCGACCCGTTCCCGCCGTCGTTCATCCTCATCGTGCCGCTCTTCCACGTGACGGGCTGCGTGCCGGTGATGATGAGTTGTTTCGTCGCCGGGCTCAAGCTCGTCATCATGCACAAGTGGGAGCCGGAGACGGCGATGCAACTGATCGAGCGCGAAAGAATCACCAACTTTGTCGGCGTGCCCACCCAAAGTTGGGACTTGGTGAACCACCCCGCGTTCCCGAACTACGACCTGTCGTCGCTGCGCGGAATCGGCGGCGGCGGCGCCCCCGCGCCGACGGCCCTCGTGCACAAGGTGGCGGAAAGCTTCAAGCAAGGCGGCCCGCAACTCGGGTACGGCATGACCGAGACCAACGCGTTCGGTCCGGGCAACCGCGGGCAGGACTACGTGCAGCGACCGACGAGCACGGGTCGCGCGGTGCTGCCGATGCGCGTGGAGATCCGCGACGACGAGCGCAACCCGCTGCCCGCCGGCCAGACCGGCCACATCTGGATGTGCGGGCCGATGCTCATCCGCGGATACTGGAACCAGCCCGCGGCCACCGCGGCGACGATCGTCGACGGGTGGCTCTCGTCAGGCGACATCGGGCGCGTGGATGACGAGGGGTTTCTGTATATCGAAGACCGCGCGAAAGACATGATCCTGCGCGCCGGCGAGAACGTGTACGGAGCCGAGGTCGAGCACGCCATCTACGACCATCCGGCCGTGCACGAAGCGGCGGTGTTCGGCCTGCCGCACGAGCGTTTGGGCGAGGAAGTCGCCGTGGCGGTGTATCCCAAGGCGGGCAGGGCAATCACTGCGCACGAGCTGTGGCAGTTCCTCGACGGCAAGATCGCCGCGTTCAAGGTGCCTTCGCACGTGGTGGTGCTCGCCGCGCCCCTGCCGCGCAACGCCGCCGGCAAGTTCTTGAAGCGCGAACTGCGCGACCGCGTGGTGAGCGGCGAATTGACGACCACGCACCGTTGAGGCGCGGCGCGCCGGCTAGCGCTTGGCGCTCTTGCCGCCGACCAGGTCGGCGAGGCGGCACCTGAACACCACGCTGATGCGCGTGAGGGTGTCGAGTGACGGCGAGAAGCGGTTCTTTTCGATCCGGTTGATCGTCTTGCGGTCGATGCCGGCGAGTTCGGCGAGTCGCGCCTGGGAGAGTCCGCGTTCTTCGCGCAGAGAGACGAGGCGAGCAGCGACGATTTTGGCGGAGTGGCCCGATGCCTTCCTCAACGCTGCTGCTTGCGGTTTTGCCGCCACGGGTCCCTCTTTCGTTGCGACTGACCACCCTAGGCGCCGCGCGTGCCGTCGCCACCATCGGCGCGTGCGACACGGCGTGCGACACCGCCTAGATTTGTGTGGTCGTGCGCGAAGCCGTCCTGCATGCCGTCACGATCGGCAACGCGATGGTCGACATCATCGCCGCCGTCGACGAAGAGTTTCTCGCGACCCACGACCTGACCAAGGCGTCGATGATGCTCGTCAGCGACGAGCGATCCGGTTACTTGCGGTCGCAAGTGGGCGAGTGCATCACGGCGAGCGGCGGTTCGGTGGCCAACACGAGCCACGGACTGGCGAGCCTCGGCGGGCGCGCGGGGTTCATCGGCAAGATCGCCGCCGACGACCTCGGTGACGTGTTCGCGCGCGACTTGTTCGACGCGGGCGTGTCGTTCTTTCCGGCGCCGAAAGACCACGGCTTGCCGACGGGGCGTTGCGTGATCGTCGTGACGCCCGACGGCCAGCGGACGATGAGCACCTATCTCGGGGCCGGCGCGGTGTTGTGCGCGGCGGACGTGTCGAAAGAAGCGGTGCAGAGCGCCGAGTTGGTGCTGCTCGAGGGATACCTGTTCGACAAGGACGACGCGAAGGAAGCGTTCCGCGTCGCGGCACGGTACGCCCACGAGGCCGGGCGCAAGGTCGCGCTCACGTTGTCGGACTCGTTCTGCGTGCAGCGCCACCACGCCGATTTCTCCGCGCTCGTGCGCGACGAAGTAGACCTGCTGTTTGCCAACGAGCACGAGCTCGCCGTGCTGTTCGGCACGCAAGATTTCTCGCAGGCCGTCGCCAGGCTGCGCGAGTGGTGCCCGCTCGCCGTCGTCACGCGCAGCAAGCGCGGCTCGGCGGTGGTCACCTCCGACGACTTCGTCGAGGTGCCCGCGCTGCCGGTCGACCCGATCATCGACGCGACGGGTGCGGGCGACATGTACGCGGCCGGCTTCCTCTACGGGCTCACGCATGCCAAGACGCTCGAGCAGTGCGCCGAAATCGGCACGATCTGCGCGGCCGAGGTGATCATGCACATGGGGCCGCGGCCGCAAGTGTCGCTGCGCTCGTTGTTGCCCGACGAACTGCGCTAGCGCTGCGCGGCGGCGCTATCTGTCGCCGTCGGCAGGGTGATAACTGAACTGCAGGTCGCCGAGTTTCACGAGCGTCGCCGCGACCCACCCGCCGAGCGAACCGAAGTGGTCGTCGAGCAGCTTGTTGGTGCCGTCGGCGAGAGTCTCTTCGGCGAGCTCGTACGCGCCGTGGTACACGATCTCGGCGGCGTGTTCGACCGCGCGCGTCGTGTCGGTGGCGGAGATGATCTCGCTGCTGATGCTCTCGCGCGACAGGTGCTCGCCGCCCAGTCGCGGGCTGCTGAGGGCGGCCACCCCGGCGATGAGCGACGTGTCGGGTGCGCTCGCGAGCCGCTGCACGCGGAAGACGATTTCCATCTCGATGACGGGGGCTTCGTGGTAGATCTCTTCGACGTACCACGCGCGGTAGGTGGCCTGGCTCCACGACGGCCACGTGAACGTGATGTGCGCGACGACGCGCGGCGGCTGTCCTTCGCCGGGCAAGCCGTAGCTCGTCGCCCACACGAGGTCGCCGAGCAGCACGTCGCTGTGCAGGTGCTCCTCGAACGCTTGTCGCTCGAGGAATGCGTTGCTGAACGCGTCGCGCAACGCGCCGATGGCGTCGGTGAACACGTGGTCGAGCACGGTCTCACGCTACAAGTGTGCGAGAATCGAGCGCGTGGCGATGGTGATCTACGAGGTGAGCGACGGCATCGCGACGCTCACGCTCAACAACCCCGCCGAGCGCAACTCGATGACCGCCGAGATGGTGAAAGAAATCGTCGCCGCGATGGAGTCGGCCGAAGCCGACCCCGGCGCGCGAGTCGTGATCGTGACGGGAGCAGCACCGGCGTTCTGTGCCGGTGCCAACCTCGGCAATCTGGCGGAAGCCACGCGCGAATCGTTGCTGGCCATCTACGAGGGTTTCCTGCGGGTGGCGCGCAGCCCGTTGCCGACGATCGCCGCGGTGAACGGCCCGGCAGTGGGCGCCGGCATGAATCTCGCGCTCGGTTGCGACGTGCGCATCGCGGCGCGCAGCGCCAAGTTCGACACGCGTTTCGTGCAACTCGGCCTGCACCCGGGCGGCGGCAATTCGTGGATGCAACTGCGCATCGCCGGACTGCAGACCACCATGGCCACCGTCGCGTTCGGCGAGGTGCTCGACGGCGAGGCGGCGCAGCGCGCCGGGCTGGTGTGGAAGTGCGTCGACGACGCCGCGCTGCTCTCGACCGCCCGCGAGTTCGCCGCGAGAGCGGCTGACGCCCCGAAAGACTTGCTCGTCGCGATCAAGAAAACGGTGATGGAGATCGGTCGCGTGCCGACGCACGGCGAAGCGGTGGAGTTCGAACTCGGCCCGCAGGTGTGGTCCACGCGCCAGCCGTGGTTCCGCGATCGTCTCGCAGCACTGCAGGCGAAAATCTCGAAGCGCTAGGTGCGGCGCGCCGCCGCGGCCCCGGTCTCGCCGGGCTACAACCAGTCGCGCGAGAGTTCATCGGCGCGCTCCGCCCATTCTTCGCTCGTGAACCCGAAACGGTCGTGGTCTTCCCAGACGCCGTTGATCTCGAGGAACCGCTCGGCACGCCCCTCGTGCCGCCAGCCGAGTTTGTCGACCACGCGCAGACTGTTCGCGTTGCGCGGGATGATGCAAATCTCGAGACGATGCAGCCGCAGTTGCTCGAAGGCGTTGCGCGCCAGCACGACCACGGCCTCCGGAACGTAGCCGTGGCCCGCCTTGGCGCGGTCGATCCAGTAGCCGATCGTCGCCGATTGCATCGACCCGCGCGAGACGCCGTTCAAGTTGATCTCGCCGACGAACACGGAGTCGACGAAGATGCCGTAGGTGTAGGCGTTGCCCGCCGCACGTTCGCGGTCGCGCACTTCGCAGCGGCGCTCGAATGCCTCGCGGTCCGTCGCCGGGTCGGCCGCCGACGCATGGCGCAGTGGTTCCCAGTCCGTCAGCCACCGGCCGTTGCGACGACGCACCTCGCTGAACGAGTCGAAGTCGGTGACTGCGAGCCCGCGCAGCATGACGCGTCGTCCGTAGAGCTTCGACGTCGTCGGGATCGCGGCCGGATGCGCGGCGCGTTGGCGCGATGCAGTGCCCGGCTTCACGATGCTGTCCCAAGTGAGGCTGCGCGCAGTTCGGCGACGACGCCGTCGATGAGATTGTGCGTGCTCACGACGATGTCGTCGAGTTGCAGTCGTCGCATGATCGCCACCAGCAGGCAACATCCTCCCACGATCACCCCCGCGCGTTCCACCGGGAGACCGGGATTGTGCACGCGATCGGCGAGCCGTTCGGTGGCGAGCGTGCGGAACACGTCTTCGGCGGCCGATCGCGTGAGCACCATGCCGTGCAAGCGGGCGCGGTCGAATTTCGCCAGACCCAATTCGACCGCCGCGATGGTCACGATGCTGCTCGCCACACCGACCACGCGGTCGGCGCCGGCGAGCGACGGGCGTTCGATCACCGAGTTGTCGACCGCGTCACCCACCATCGAGATGGCGTTGGAGAGTTCTTCGGCGCGCGGCGGGTCGGAGTGCAGCTCGGCCTCGGTGAGGCTCACGGTGCCGAACGGCAGCGACACGCTGTCGCGCACCGCCGTGTCGCCGAGCGTGAGCTCGGTCGAGGCGCCGCCGATGTCGACGACGAGCGTGGTGCCGTCGACGGCAGGCAGGTTCGCGGTGGCTCCGTGCCAGGCGAACCGCGCTTCGTCCTCGCTGGACAACAACCTCGGCATCGTTCCGGTGCGGCGCTGCACTTCGGCGAAGAATTCGGCGGTGTTCTGCGCAATGCGGCACGCCGCCGTGCAGGTGATCGCGGTGCGTGCGTCGTACGCGCAGATTCGCGCCGCGTACGAGTCGATCACCGCGAGCGTGCGGGCGATCGCGGCGGGCGAGAGCACCTTCGACTTCGCGACACCTTCGCCGAGCGCGGTCACATTGATCTCGCGCAGGA
>Ga0233425_10005263_pt1 | contig 20617 bp, 23 predicted proteins | sample Watercolumn_Towu_2_FD_181712 | JGI IMG/M metagenome (GOLD analysis project Ga0233425, IMG submission 181712) | Freshwater microbial communities from Lake Towuti, South Sulawesi, Indonesia - Watercolumn_Towuti2014_140_MG | ecosystem: Environmental > Aquatic > Freshwater > Lake | place... | reverse complement strand
CGAGGAAAACTATTTTACCGCCTGGTTCAACAAGCGGTTGCCATTGAACCGGTTACTGCCAGTAAAATTGTCGGTGGAGCCAACCACAACATGTAGTATATACGGGAGTGAAGTGCATACCCCCAATTCTTTTTAATGGAAATCAACGGTGTCTTTTTCTTTCGTAAAAGTGGCCCATTGTTGCCGGCCGCAGCATCTGAAGTTGGCCTGAAGCACTTCAAAGAACATCTCGGTCTGGAAGATTTCGGGCTGTACTTCCACCCAGGTCCCGCATTGCCCGCATTGGGCCAGATGCCTGCCGTCTTCGGTAATCCTGGTGACTGTCATAGTCTTTCTTAGGGCCTTTGAGCCAGGGTTAACAGAAGAGTGGAATCACGCCGGCAGTTTATCATGGGCCAGTGGCGCACCCCTAAACCATGAAACGCCCTGTCCCCCTCACCCCAGCCCTCTCCCCCCGCCCAATAACGGCAGGGGGGAAGGGCACCCCAGGGCGGGGGGGAGGGAATAATACCGTTTTCAGTTTTCGGTTTTCGGTTAAAAGATTTCCCATTATCAATGAGTTAGCAATTAGGTTTGTTGTAGCGGAAACCGAACTTGGTATAAGTCCGATGCAGACCGTGGTTTTTACTGGCCACTGGCCACTGACAACCTTTCGGAGCAGTCCTAATAAACGCTTGCGGGCACCCCGGCAGAGATGGGCTGCCTGGCCGGATAACCCGCCACCCCCCGGCCGGTATCCAGCCGGGATTTCACCCAGGCCACCAGAACGGCAAACATCCCGGCCCACACCCGGGTATGGCCGTGACCCGTATGGATGTGGGCCAATTCATGGCAGAGGGTGGCAAGGCGGCACCCCGGGGGATAAAAGCGGATGGACCTGTGTTCATGATCAGTCTCCGCCATTAATACCGAAGATGGCAGCCGAAAAACGGCGGGATCGTCGGCAAATTCCAGGGGAACCGGAGAAAATCCGAAGGCCGTGCAGATCAGCCGGCTCCAGGACGTGATCTCCTGGAACTCCCGGGGCCGGATCAATTCCCGATCATAGGCGTGACACCCATCGCACCAGACCCGGCCGTCAAAGACCAGGTTGCCGTGATCCCTGGGGTCGAGGACGCCGCGGCATTGGGGACACTCCAGCATCGGACCGGTCGATCCTCCCGCGGCCCGGACCGCGGCGCTGCTTTGCTCCCGGCCGTCCGGCTCATCCATGGGGCGGCCCCCAAAGCAGGTACTCCACCGGATAGTCAAAGGTCAGCCAGGGCGCGCGCTGCTCCAGGGCCGTGATCTTTTCCTTGATCTCCGCCATCTTGGCCGCTCTTTCCCGGTCCGCGGGATGCCCTTGCAGGTCCACCTCAGCCGCGGCCAGGGCCTTGCGCAATTTCTCATACTCCAATAACAAGGGTTGGTCTTTCTTCAGGAAGATCTGATAATCTTCCAATTCCTCGGCATCATCGAAGAACCACATGGTCATATCAGCTATCAGCCTTCAGCCATCAGCCTTCAGCCAGGACTTGGGCGGCTAGCCCCAAAAATCCTGTAAATTTATAACCAGGATGATTTCTACGAAAAACGCAAAACCGAAAACGAAAAACGCAAAACGGTCTTTAAAAATTTCCCAGGGAGCATGAGCCTCCATCGCCTTCGTAGACCGGCCTGCCCTCAAAATCAAATTTTTCCCCCGTTTCATCCAGGGTCAGGGTTTCAAAGGCCTCATCCCACTGCCCCCACCGGGTCTTCTCCCCGAAGGAAATGGCCCCCCGTCCCAGGTGGTGGCAAACGGCGATGGACCCGGCGTCTCCCGAAGGCGCCCGGAAAAGATAACTGGAAACGGTGGCTTCTCCTTCTTGGGCGATGATCTTTTCAATAAATTCCGTGACCATCTTTGCCGTGATGCCCATGGCCGTCGCTTCCGAACGCCAATTATCCGGAGTCAGAGATCGTTTTTCCCAATAATGCAAAAGCATGTCTTTAAGTCCTTCGTCTCCCGGAACTTTGCAAACGTGATTATTATTTTTATCTGAATGAAATTTAACTAGCAATAATTGTTCCGGAATTAATCTGGCCCACACTCGCCTTCAGTCCAGCGTCTTCAGGTTTTGCCCGTGGCCCCGGGGCCGATTTTTAATTTTTCTTAAGCAAATTTTATAATTGACAAAAAAAAAGTTTCCGACTAATATCGGACTCCCTTAGTGTATAAAAATTAGACTAGAAGTCGGAGGGCAAATGGCCAGGTCTAATTTTTCCAGGACCCCCTTCACCGATCTCGATCCCTTTGAATCCGAACAATTTCAACTGCGAATTTTTGAAAGCTTTGCCGACCCCCTGGCGGTTTACGATCGAGATTACCAGATCCTGAAAGTTAATCAGCCCTTGTTGAGATTCTATCAACGGTCCTCCGAGCAGCTCCTGGGCCGGCATTGCTACCAGGTCTTTCATGGCCGCAACGCGGTTTGCGAGGACTGCCACGTGGAGAAGGTCTTCGCGACCGGCAAACCCCAAAGGCGGGAAATGCTCATTACTTTGCCGGACGGCAGCCGGCGCCACTTCGTGGTCCATGCCTATCCGGTGAAGGATGACGGGGGGGCCATCATCCAGGCGTTGGAGCACGGCCGGGATGTTACTTATCAGAAGACCCTGGAATTGCAGATCAAGACTTCGGAGGAAAAGTACCGCACCATCGTGGAACTGGCCCGGGAGGGCATTTTCATAGTGGATACCGAGGGCAGATTGACCTTTGCCAACCACTTCCTGACCACGATGTTGGGATATGGAAACCAGGAGATAACGGGGCGGTCGGTTTTTGACTTTGTGGACGAAAGTGACCGGGAGTTGGTGTGGAACCAGTTGCAGCGCCGCCGCCATGGCTGGTCTGATTCCTACGAACTGTCGCTCAAGCGGCGGGACGGCTCTTCCTTGGCAAGCCTGGTGGCCGCGGCGCCTTTTAGTGTCAACGGCGCGTTTTTGGGGTCCATCGGCGTGGCCACGGATATCAGCCATATCAAACAGGTGGAAAAGGAATTGCGCTCCGCCAAGCAATTTCGGGAAAACATCATCAATGCCATCACCGACAACCTGTTGGTCATCGATCCCCGTAATTACCGGATTATGCAGGCCAACAACTCCTTCCTGAGCCGGGTCGGGTTGGAAGCCGATAAAGTCCTGGGCCGGACCTGCTATGAAATTTTACTGCACCGGGAAAAACCTTGTGCTGCTAAGGGCCTGGATTGTCCGGTGGAAAAGTCCGCCAAAATCAAGCGAACGGCAATGGTTGACAAGGTCTACCCTGATGCCCGGGGAGAGGAGCGGGTCCTGCATATTGCCACCTATCCGCTATTAGATAGCCAGGGAGAGGTGGAGCTGGTGGTCCGCCTGGAGCGGGACGTCACCGAGAAGCGGACCATGGAGGAGGCCCTGGCCTTCAGGTCCCGGGAATTGCAGAAGACTCAGCATCAGTTGGAGACCCTGTTTGAAATTTCCCGGCAAATGAACGCCAAGGACTCTTTAGTCGAAATTATCGATTCCTTAAAGACCATAACCGAGGAAATCTTCCCCCAGACCAATTCCTTATTTTTGATCATGGATGCCAACCGCACGCATTTTCTTCATTTTGACGAAGGACTGGGCTATGTCATTGAAAAGCCGGGTCTGGTGGCGGAATTTATCCGGTTTTTGGGAACTCTTCAGGATTCCTGCATCATTACCGGCGAGGAGGGCTCGACCCTGCCGGCCTTTCTCAAGACTTTTTCCGGGATTTTTCCCCACTGGTTCGGCATGCCCATCATGGTGGAAAGACAATGTATCGGGTTTTTTCTTTTAAGTTCCCAAAGCTCCCTGGACTATTCCAACCGGGACCTGCAATTCATCCAGGCCTTGGTGGATCAGACTTCGGGGCATATCCGCTCCCTGGTTCTGCATGAGTCCAAAATTAGACAGTTCCACAGCCGGACCGCCAAGATTTGTCACGGAGAACTCATCGGGCAAAGCAAGAGGATGCAGGAGGTCTACGAACTCATCGACCTGGTGGCCGGTTCCGACGCCACGGTGCTGATTACCGGCGAAAACGGCACCGGCAAGGAGTTGGTGGCCCAAGCCATTCACCGCCAGAGCCATCGCCGCAAGGGGCCGTTCGTGGTGGCCAACTGCTCGGCCTATTCCCCCACCTTGCTGGAAAGCGAGCTCTTCGGCCACGAAAAAGGCGCGTTTACCGGTGCCATCCGCCAGAAGAAGGGACGCATCGAACGGGCCCACGGGGGGACGCTTTTCCTCGATGAAATCGGGGATATCTCCCCGGCGACCCAGGTGTTGCTGCTGCGCTTCCTCCAGGATCATTATTTTGAACGGGTGGGGGGAGAAAGAGCCATTGAGGCCAATGTCAGGGTGTTGGCCGCGACCAACCAGGATCTCCAGAAGGGGGTGGATAGCGGAAAATTCCGGAACGACCTCTATTACCGGCTGAACGTCATCGCCATCCATCTCCCTCCTCTCAGGGAGCGGAAAGACGATATTCCCCTGCTTTGCCGCCATTTTCTGAGCAAATGCAGCGCCAGGGAGAAGAAAAACGTCCAGAAATTCTCGGCCAACGCCATGCAAACCTTGATGGATTATGATTGGCCGGGCAATGTTCGCCAGTTGGAAAATGCGGTCAACCATGCGGTGATCATCGCCCAGGACGACATCCTCGGCAGGCGGCATTTGCCCCGATTCCTCAAAGAAGTCGGGGGTGAACCTGCTTCCACTTCCCTGTCGGATAATGAGCGCCGCTTAATTTTGAGGGTGCTTCAGGAAACCAACTGGAACAAGCATGACGCCGCCAGGCGCCTGGAAGTCACCCGCAGCACCCTTTATAGCAAAATCCGGCGTTACGGTTTGGAAAAGGTGATCAGCACGTGAGAAGGAAGGTCCAAATTTAAACATTGCTATTTTGATTAGATTATTGCGGTTTTCCCGGTACTTCCTTGTCAGGAAGAGTCCGATTTTATACATTTTATTAATAATTTAAAGAATCAATATTTTTACCCTGGGAGCCAAGGGGCCGAATTTCCGGCCCTTTTTTATTTTGGCAACAATCTTGAATAAATACCTTCGTCAGCGCACCAGAGGTGGGGCCGCGGTGCGCGGTCAGCTTAAAATTTAAATTAACTCAAGGTATCAACCACTTCAGTCGGAAAGGGGGTGAAACTTCCAAGGAAGGAGGCACAAGGCGTCCAAAGGCTGAGTCTTGTGTTATTTTAAGCTTCCTTGCGGTTAAGGGCCTTTGTTTGTGGTGGTCATTTCTCCTAAGAGCAGTATTTCCCATCAGGAGGAACCTTGGTCTTCAAATCCCTCAACTTGTAATTCATTTCCTTCAGGTCTGCAACAAAGGCTACTCCTATGACGCCAGATATGGGAGGTTAAAAGATGGCGAAAGAAAAACGCGACATTGAAATCAACAGCCGGGCCGATACTCTGCCTTTGATGGGGCCGGAGGTGAGGCCCTGGCCCGTCACTCCACCCCCGACACCCGAATGGGTCATGGACAACATCTATGCCAAGCGCAAAGCCCAGGAATTCGGCAAATTCCTGGAAGACAACCTGAGACTGGATTTCGTCTTTGATAAACCGGAAGCCTTGCAGGGCCTGCGGGTGATGTGCAACGGCATCTGGCAGATCAGCCGGATGTTTGCCGCCAGCCTACTGAGCGAACAGGGTGCGGAACTGGTTCATATCGAACCCCCCTCAGGCGACCCCATGCGCCAGCTCACCCCCTTCGGCCGGGAAGAGTACATGCTCAAGGACAGCGTCAGCGGCGAGCCCTGCGGCATGGACTTTCTCCATGAGTTCCGGAACGGCAAATCCATCACCCTGAATCTGGAGACCGCGGAAGGCAAGGAAATCTATAAGAAAATGGCCACGGTCTTTGACGTCATCATCGAGGCTTGGCCTCCGGGATATATGGACTCCTTGGGTATCGGCTACCGGCAGCTTTCCAAGCTCAACCCCCGGCTGATCTACTGCTGGGTGGGGGAACGGGGCCAATGGGGTCCCGGTAAGGATCAAGTCTCCAAGCATGGCCAGATTACCCTAGATCCTTTCTCCGCCGCGGCCAATTCCTGGATCCACAACACCGGCTTCCCTCCGGACCAGTGCCCCCGGGGCGGCAAGGGCGGCGACGTCATGCGCTCCGGCGCCTGGCTGCCCTCTTACGTTTGCGGCGAGCAGGCCGCGGTCAGCATCCTGGCTGCGCTCTACTGGCGGGACGGGGTAAGCGGCGAAGGCCAGTTCATTGAGGTCACCGCCGCGGAAGCCCTGATGGACATCCTGGACTTCGACATCGGCTGGTACGGTTTCAACGCCAGCATCAAGGCCCGCACCGGCGCCTGGGACCCCAACCTCAACCAGTACGAGTGGAACCCCTGCAAGGACGGCTACATGATGATCGGCGGCCAGACCGACCGGCTGTGGTACCGCATCGGCATGTGCATCGAGCGGGAGCTCCCCGAGTTTGGACGCCTGATCCACGAAGACCCGCTGCTGAAAGAGATGGGCGCGCGCAACTCGCTGCAGGGTCTGATCAAGACCTATTCCATCACCACCAAGTGGCTCCGGGACATCAACCGCATCGAGGCGGAGCAAAAATTGATGGAGTACGAGATCGCCGCGGGCCCGATTCTCTATATCGATGAAGTGGCGGAATTCCCCCACTTCAAGTATCGCCCTTGGGTGAACACCATCGAGACCCAGTTCTACGGCACGGTGATGTATGCCGAATCCTGCGGCGCGTTCCAGCACCGCACGCCGGCCCGGGTCAAGGACGTGGGCCGGCCCCTGGGGTTTGACAACGGCGAAGTCTATAAACTCTACCTGGGCATTGGCCCCTTGAAACTCCGGGAACTCAAGGCGAAGGGGGTTATCTAAATGGACGAAAAAGAATTCAACAAACTAAAAGTTTGCGACTTCGAAGAGCTCCCCGGCCCCAAGAGTAAGGAAGAGCTGGACGAGATGAAGATGCCCTTCGAGGAGTACTGCCGGAAGGCCTTCGATCCCGGCAACGAGTTCCTCAAGCCCGAGGCCTTGAAGGGCATCCGGTGGATGAGCACCACCATGTACATCTTCACTCCACACTCGGTGGCCAACCTGGCGGAGCTCGGCGCAGAGTGCATCAAGGTGGAGATGCCCCGCATGGGCGACCCTATGCGCCATACCTCGCCTTTCAACGAGGCGTATCTCTACCCCCTGCACGACACCCGGCCCATGACCGGCACCGGTTACGGCTTTCTGAACGCCAATGTCAATGAATACTACATCACCCTGGACTACCACGTGCCCGAGTCCAAACCGATCTTCTACGACCTGGTGAAGATGTCCGACGGTTTGACGGAATGCTACCGCCACGGCACCTTCGATCGCTGGAAGCAGGGCTACCGCCACGTCGCGGAGATGAACCCGAGGTTCATCTACGTCTGGGGCGGCGGCTTCGGATACGGGCCCAAGATCTTCGGCGGCTCTTACGACATCCTGGGTCAGGCCCACGCGGGGCTGGCCAGCATCACCGGCACGCACGAGGACTTTGGGGGCCACGCCACCAAATGCACCAACTGGTGCATCGACTGGTACTCCGGCACCCAGATCACCGTGGCCATCATGGCTGCCCTGAACTGGCGGTTGAAGACCGGCCTGGGCACCATGATCGAGTTCTCCCAGGTGCAGGCTGCGACGCGGATGTGCGGTTATACTGTACCCCTTTACGGCCGCTTCGGCATCGTCCGCCAGCGCTGGGGCAACTGGGACACCCAGCTCTGCGTCCACGGCATCATCATGACCGGCAAGGTGGACTTTCCGGAAGCCAAGAATCCCCAGGACAAGTTCGAGAGCCGCTACGTCATGCTCAGCGCCTTCCAGGACGCGGATTTCAAAGAACTGTGCGACGTCATCAGAAAGCCCGACCTCTTCAGCAGCTATAAGACCCACAAGGAGAGGATCGGCGCCCCGGCCCAGATTGAGATCTACAAGGCCATCGAAGACTGGGCCGCGGACAAGACCCGTTCCGAAGTGGTGAAGATCCTCAAAGAGGCCGGCATCCTGGCGGAACCGGTGCTCAACGACCGGGAGGTCTATGAGAACGAGCACTTCCGGCAGCGGGGCACGGTGCGTTGGAATGACGACCCCTTGTTCGGCGACATCCTCATCCACAGCGGCTACAGCTCCGGCCTGATGTCCAAGACCCCTAGGCGGCACAAGTGGCAGTGGCGGCCCGTGGGCGCGGACAACGTCAAGATCTACCACGAGCTCCTCGGCTATCCCATGAGCAAGATCGAGGATCTCTACAACCGGAATATCCTTTAAGCGGAGGGGACGGGAATATGTGCGATATCATCTGGTGTAAGAAAGAGGTGGGCGGCAAAGTCTGTGACACCGTCAATTACCTGGACCCCTATTGCTTCTGGAATTGGGAAGGCAAGATCGGCTGCGCCGAATGCGGCACGGTCTATTACGTCCACATGATTCAAGGGCACATGTACCGGGGTCCTGATGAAAAGCCCGGAGAAAAGGCGGATATCCTGCCGCTCTTTGCCGACAAGCCCAATGACGGCTACGACTGCTATCTGCCCGGGATCGAAGGACGCACCCGTCCGTACACCTGCCTACCCAGGGAGGTCTACCTGGGCCATGCCGACACGGTGAAGTTCAGCATCCGGGGCAAGCCGGTCCGGGGCTGGCGCCCCCAACCGCCGTCGGCAGGAGTGGCCGGTTCATTCGGGTTCTTCTGGGATATCGAGAAGCTCTCTCCTGAGGTCTGGGCGGAATACCAGGAGAAAATCAAGAATGGCCAAGTTAAGGACTGGTAGGGGAGGAAGCTGCTCATGGCAATGAAAAAAGAGGAAATGATCGAAGCCAAAAAGTTGAACCCGGTACAGTTCTTGGCCAAGGTGCTGGAGGCGGAAAAGCACACCGACCACATCTGCTGGGGATGCAAGTACCTGAAATGGGTGCTCAAAGGCTCCGGGTTCCCGCCCGCGGATATCATCGGCTGGTGCAAGAAAATCCACTGGCCCCATTACTGGTCCATCTCGGAGATGGACGTCATCAGGAAGTGCTATGCCTTTGAAACCAAATCTTGAGGAAACCCGCCGGCACGGGGTGGAGGAACTGGAAACCCTACGGGGCATGGTCCTGGCCTGGAGGGAAGATTACTTCCAGTCGGCCCCCCCGGGGGGAGGAGAAGATTATCTCTTTCTCTGCGAGGATTTTTCCCAGGAGATCGAGGAGTATATCTACCCCTATATCCGCCGGATGGTGGTGACCGACCATCTAGACCAGGCCCAGGCCGGGGAGTTTCTGGATTTCTGCTTCCGGCAGGTCCTGGAATTGAAAGATCATCTGGACCGGGACAACGGATCTCCCCAATAAGGAGGTTTAGTCCTCAGTTGCTGCGATTCCTCTAGAGAACGATAGGAGGGTAAACATGCCCGAAAAATGCCGCTTGGGTGTATGTGGCTTTGACCCCATGCTGGTCCGGGGTTATGTGAAGACCGGATTCAGGGCCTTGTGGTGGTATCTCCCCGACGAGCTGTTTGCGGATTATGACGTGCAGATCGGGGACAAGGTCAAGGGGACTTTGCAAAAGGTGATTAACGGTAAGGAAGAAGTTACCGCCACTCCCAATGAATCCTTTGAATGGGTGACCAGCAAGGAGACGGGCTATGCCGTTTTGCTCCCTGCCGAGATCATCACCAAGTTTGAGCTCACGGAATTTCACTTCTTTGAACTGCAAATCGACCAGATTCTCAGGAAATTGGGAGGCGGCCCTGCAGGCCGGGACCAGGATGAATTCGAGGCAGTGGACGTCTATCCCGGGGAAACCAAGCAGCGCAAGTGGTGGCCCGACGGGAAGATGAAACTGAAATTCACCCTGCCCTACGCCGCGCCGTAATTAACGCGCACTTGCCGAACCCCCTGGCCTCCTTCTCTTTTGAAGGAGGCCAGGCACTCCTTTCAAATTCACAATTGCACTATTGCTAACCCCCATTTCGAACCGAACCTTAGTTTATCGGGAGTGAAATTATTCCTATGGATGAAATCGGCAATTACGAGCTTCATACCCAGGAAAACTGGCAAACTCTGGCTGAACTCCTGAAGATCGGCAACCCCTTGTTCGAGAAGACCTTTTTTCTCTTCGGCTATGATTTTTCCTGCAATAATTACCTGATACAGGGAGATTACCTGTCCATTATCGATCCCGGCAACGATTATACCGCTTTTATGCAGCTTCTCGACTTGGGGTTCAACCTCCGAGACATCAAGAAGATCGCTCTGACCCATGGCCATCCGGACCATGTGATGGGCGCCCTGGAATTATTCAGAGGATATCCGGGTTATAGCATTTCCGAAGTGGAGATTATTATGCACGCCGCCGGCCCCCAGCAATATAAGGAACTGGTTGAGTCCCTGGGCTGCCGGCTGACCGAGGTTAAAGGCGGGGAAAAAATAAACTTGAGCGGTTTTGAACTCGAAGTGATCCACACTCCCGGACACACCCTGGATGGAATTTCTTTCTATCATGAACCCAGTAAGACCCTGTTTTCCGGAGACACGGTTTTGCCCCATGCCATGGCGGAAACCGATACCGCCGGTGGGGGGAGAATGGATCATTATCTTTACTCGCTGCGGACCCTGCGCAAAAGGGAAGTCCAGCATGTTATGCCCGGCCACGGCGGCCTGGTGGCCCACCTGGGCCGGCAGGTGATCGACGGGACCTTTGAGGGCCTCATCAAGAAGGTGGTGGGGGTGGATACCCCCTGCATGGCAGGAGCCATGGCCCTGGCCCAGAAAGGTTTATTGGAGGAGGCCCTGTTCTACACCCAAAAGGAGCTGGCCGTCAATCCCGACAATCCCCGGGCCCTGGAAATGCAAGCCTTCCTGCTGCTCGACCTGGGCCGGAATGATGAGGCTGACGGCATTTTCGACCGGATCCTGCAGCAAGATCACCGCCATTTTCACGCCCTGCTGGGAAAAGGCAGAGCCCTGTTGGGCATGGGGGGATTTCCAGCCAGCCTGGATTATTTTGACCAGGCCCTGGAAATTGATCCCCAAGACCGGGAAGCCTTGATAAATAAAGGCCTGGCCCTTTATCTCAGCGGCCGCCAGGACGAAGCCATGGATATCGAGATCTTTCAAAAGGAGTTTGCCTGGAGGGTAAAACAGGAATTTGCCAAAGAGCCGCCGGTTCCATGATAAACCGGCGCGGACTCATTTCTGTCCTGGATCTTCAGTAGAAATAGCCCGGCGAGGACTTCAACCCGGAAAGGGACAAAACGCAATCATGGGGAAAATACTTCGGCTGGACCGGGAAAAGGAAGCCATTGAAAAAGCCCTTCAGGTTCTGAACTCCTCGCCGGTGGAACAGATCGTGGTCGCCGTCAAATTCTCCGACCGTTCGGAAGAAGTCTTCTTCTACGGCAATCCCAAGGAGATCATCCAATTATTGGCTTTGGCCCAGTTCCAGATAGGTTTTCGCTTCCCCTTGGGCGTGTGGGACCGGGCGGAAAAGAAAGACAAGGATCAAGATTGACCTGGTTCGCGGCCTTCCGATGCCTGGAATGTGAGCACTTCTGGCGGGAACCGTCCCCGGAGGATGCCCGGGAGATGGCCACCCAGGTAGCCGCCGCGGCCGTCTGCCCTCTGTGCGGCGCCCAGATGCGGGAAGGGCGGGTAGAGCTGTTAAGTCACGTTAAGTTAAATCCGGCGCTTCTCGATTCCATTTCCTATATCTTCCCTCCAGCCGATAATTCTTCTCCAAGAAAAACCAAAGGCCGATAATATTTCGGCTGAAAGGTGGCAGGAAGGGTCGATTACCGGACATAATAATAATAAAAAGAGTCGGAAATTATACAAGAAACATTCCCACACGCACCTTTTTCTCTTTAAATTATAAATAGTTACAATATTCTATAATTGGCTTATTCTTTGCAGCAGGAATAAGGCGTAAGAGAAAAAGTCATCGGACGCTTTTTCCTCCTTACGTGCAACTTTCACGTGTTGGGCCCCACGGACGATTCCCCGTGGGGCCTTTGTTTTTGTATCGGTATAAATTTGCAGCAACTTACCCTTCAGCCTCCGTTTTTTGAGCTGATCGTCGGCAATCCGAGAACAGCCGGGAAGGTTCCCTCATAAGAACGGCTCATGCAGGAATAAATTTGATCCATCATGACAAATCTTCGCCCATCTTGTTGTTAATTGCAGATCAGCAAACGCGCCATAATTTATTCAGTCTGCTCACGGAAAACCAGCTTTTGCCGCGGCTGATGGGCGACCAGAAAGAACTGTTGCGTGAACTGAAAAAGACCCGGTGCGCCACGGTTCTGATCGATTGCGGCGCGGTCGGTGGTTATGGGACGGGAATCATCTCGAAGATTAAAGTAGCTTGCCAGCATAGCCGCATTATCGTTTTTTGTGCTAAAGAGCACCTTCCTGATAGTCAGCATCGAGAGATCATCAAGGAAATTTTAGCAATTGGCGTTTATGCCTGCGTGATGGCTCCTTATAAAGGCTGGGAAGTCATAAGCCTGGCCGGTCCGGGGAAAAAGTAAAGTTCCCCCGGCCTGGCGGAGTCGCGCTAATCCTTGCCATTCCAAGTTCAATTCCCCGAAGTATCTGAAAAACCCATTCTGTCTGATTATCCAACAATTTCCTCATTTTGAAATGTCCTGAATTATTAATTGGTTATAGATGGCCAGAATTAGTTGTCGGATTATTCTACAGAAACCAAACCAGGGGAAATGAGGGCTTGGCTTAGATAAATATGTAGATATATCAGATACTTAATGTGCTATTTGACCACTGGCACAGCTATTGCTCTACGGTTATGTGACTTTCAGAGGCAATCAAAAAATTAGACACAAATTCACAAAGGAGTCTCGCATAATGACTACTCAAAAAAGCAAGGAGAAAGGTCAGCGGGAACCGCCCCGGATGACCGAGGTCTTCGGCTTCCGGGTGCCCACCAGCGAGTTTTACCTGCATCGGGGCCACGCCTGGGCCGTAGTGGAAAGCCCCGAGAGGGTGCGGGTGGGGTTGGATGATTTTTCCCAAAAAATCCTGGGGCCGGCCGACCGGTGGAAGCTGCCGGAAGTCGGCAAGGTTTATTATCAGGATCACATCTGCCTGACGCAGTTCCGGCAAGAGCACAAGGCCCCCTTCCTGGCGCCGGTGGACGGCGTCATCGAGTCGGTCAACCCGAAGATCAGCCAAAAGCCCGGCCTGGCGCACAACGATCCCTACGGCGAAGGTTGGCTGTTTCTGGTCAGGCCGAATAATCTCCCGCGCAACCTGGAAAACCTGTTATTCGGCGAGGCCAACGTCGCCTGGATCGACCAGGAGTCCCACCGGTTGCTGCACCTGATGGAATCCAAAGTGGGGGTCACCCTCCCGTCCGGCGGCACCATCGTCGACGACGTCTATGGCCATTATCCGGAGTTGGGCTGGCGCCCCCTGGTGCAGGACCTCTTCCTGCCGATCTTGGCCAGGGGCTGGGTAAAAAAGGGGGGCCGGATAGAAGAACCGATGAATTATGAGGAATTGAAACGGGAGGTCTTCCGGGTTTTGAGCCGCACCTCCGAAGACCGGGAGTTCCGGCGGGCCTTGATGGACCTGCAGACCGAAGCCCTGGAAAATTATCATCTGTCCCTGGAGGCCAAGACCGCCATCCTGTCGGGCGATCTGACCTGGCTGAACGAGCACATCGGCGAGCTGACCCAGAAGCAACTCATGTTTGTCTTATCCGCACTGGTACCGGCAGGGAGGGTGTCCTGACGTCGCCCCGAGAGGGATCTTAAGCAGGAGGTCATCATAATGAGCGAAGCCCTGGTTAAGGGGCAGAAGCAAGGCGCAGTCTTGGTGGTGGGCGGCGGCATCGCCGGCATGCAGGCGGCTCTCGACCTGGCGGACTCCGGTTTCTACGTCTACCTGGTGGAGCAGAGCGCCGGCATCGGCGGCGCGATGGCGCAGCTGGACAAGACTTTTCCCACCAATGACTGCGCCATGTGAATTATCTCGCCAAAATTGGTTGAGTGCGGTCGGCACTTAAACATCGAGCTATTGACGCTTACGGAATTGGAGAGCCTGTCCGGCGAGGCGGGCAATTTTACGGTAACCCTGAGGCAGCATCCCCGCTTTGTGGACATGTCCAAATGCATCGGCTGCGGGGTCTGCGCCGAGAAGTGTCCGAAAAAGGTGGCTGACGCCTATAACGTGGGGCTGGCCAAACGCAAGGCGATTTACGTCCAGTACAGCCAGACCGTGCCCCTGAAGTACGCCATCGATCCGGTCGCCTGCATCTATTTCAAGAAAGGCACCCGCAAGGCCTGCGAGAAGCACTGCCCCAGCGGCGCCATCAAGCTGGACGACACCGAGCAATTGTTGACCCGGCAGGTGGGCGCGGTGGTGTTGGCCGCGGGTTTCCAGCCCTTTAACCCCAAAAATCTGGGAAGCTATGGCTACGGCAGGTACCCGGGGGTGGTCACCAGCCTGGAATTTGAGCGCGTTCTCAGCGCCTCCGGGCCTTTCGGCGGCCATCTGGTGCGGCCGGCCGACAAAACCGAGCCCAAGAGGATCGCCTGGCTGCAATGCGTCGGCTCCCGGGACACCAAGCCGGGAAGTCACAGCTACTGCTCCGGCGTCTGCTGCATGTACGCCATCAAGCAGGCGATCATCGCCAAGGAGCATGCCGGGGACGATCTGGAAACCGCCATTTTCTACATGGACATGCGCACCTACGGCAAGGACTTCGACCGCTACTACGAGAAGGCGAAGCACCAGGCGGGAGTCCGGTTCGTGCGCTCCCGGGTGCACTCACTGATGCAGCCGGACCCGGAAACCGGGCAGCAGCTAATTTCCTACGTGGATGAAAGCGGCCAACTGCACAAGGAAGCCTTCGACCTGGTGGTGCTGTCCATCGGTCTGGAGGCGCCGGGCACTTTTAAGGACCTGGCTGCCAAACTGGGGGTGGAGCTTGACGGTCACGGCTTCGTAGACGCGACCTCCTTCGCGCCGGTGGCCACTTCCAAGCCCGGCATCTACGTGTGCGGCGCCCTGGCCGGCCCCAAGGACATTCCCTATTCGGTCATGGAGGCCTCGGCCGCGGCGGGGGCGGCGGCCGGCGAACTGAGCGACCAACGGTTCACCCTGGTCACCCAAAAAACCTATCCACCCGAACGTAACGTCGCCCAGGAGCCGCCCCGCATCGGGGTCTTCATCTGCAACTGCGGCATCAATATCGGCGGCACCATCAAGGTCCCCGAAGTGGCGGAGTATGTCCGGAGCCTGCCCCATGTGGTGCACGTGGAAGAGAATCTCTACACCTGTTCCCAGGACACCCAGGATCGGCGGGCGAGGCCGGCAAATTTCTCACTACCCTGGGCGTGGACCGGATGCAGGAAGAGGAAATTCCCGAGCCGGCCGCGCGCAGGCGGGAACTGCCCCTGGTCGCGGTGGCCCTCTGCAAGTGCGGGGAAAAGCCGGGGGCGGCAGGACTTGAATACGAGCTTCTCAGCGCCGAATTGAAACGCCGGCCGGGTGTAGGCGCGGTCCAGGTCATCGATTCCATCTGCAAGGCGGAGGGAGAGGCCGCGCTGGTTGACCTCTTCGCCAGGACCAAATGCAATCGACTGCTGATCGGGGCCTGCCAGCCTTTCATGTACCGGCGGAAGCTGAAAAATGAGGCCAGGAAGGCGGGCTTCAACTCCTCCATGGTGGAGATCTTTGATCTCTTCGGAATGGCCAGGAGAGGTATGGTGGAGCCGGCCACCGGTGACTGGACCTTACGGGCCGCGGGGGACGTCAAAGCGGAGCTCGAAAAGCTCAAGTTTAAACCCGACCTGCCGGTGAACACCCTGCCCATCAACCGGACCGCCCTGGTGATCGGCGGCGGGATCGCCGGGATGCACGCCGCCCTGTCCCTGGCCGACCGGGGGGTGCCGGTGCATCTGGTGGAAAAGGAAGAGCACCTGGGCGGTTTTCTCGGCGCCCGGGTGGAACATACGGTTGACGGACTGGCTCCGATGGCGATGGCTACGGATCTGAAGCTGAAGGTGTTGGAAAACAAGAACATCACGGTGCATCTGCATTGCGAGGTGGAGAAAAGCGTCGGCGCCCTGGGCAGCTTCGAATCAAAACTGCACTTTAAGGATAGCGGCGAAAACACCTATCTGCATCACGGCGCGGCGATCATCGCCACCGGGGGGCATGAAGGAGCCACCGGCGAATACGGTTACGGGACCTCGGAGACGGTCCTGACCCAGGGGGAATTGAAGAAAGGCCTGTCCGACGGCGAGATCGACGCCGGTGAACTGGAAAATGTGGTGATGATCCAGTGCGCGGGCTCCCGTCAGCCGGAAGGACGCCGCTACTGCAGCCGCATCTGCTGCCTGGGAGCGATTGACAATGCCTTGAAGATCAAGGAGAAAAATCCCGAGGCCAGGGTCTTCATTTTCTACCGCGATGTGATGACCTACGGCTTTTATGAGCAGTACTACACGAAGGCGAGGTCGGCCGGCATTATTTTTATGAATTACAGCCTGGAGGACAAGCCCCGGGTGGAGATGGCCGAGGGAAAACCGGTGGTCAAATTCACGGACCCTGTCCTAAATGAAGAGATGGAACTGCCTGCGGATCTCCTGGTTCTTTCCACCGGCGTGGATCCGGAAGAATCAAACCGGAGACTGGCCGCGGCCTTCGGGGTGTCATTGACGGGGGACGGGTTCTTCGCCGAAGCGGATGCCAAATGGCGTCCCATCGAATTTCCGAAGGTCGGTCTTTATCTTGCCGGTACGGCCCATTCACCGATGCCTTTAAGGAGTGTGATCCTCCAGGCCGAAGCCGCGGCCCAGAAGGCCTATACGTATCTGTCCGGACGCGAGGTGCATACGGCCGCGGTCACCTCCATGGTGAAAGACGCCCTGTGCGTGCGCTGTCAGAGATGCGTGCACATCTGCCCCTACGGGGCGAGATCGTATAACGAGGCGGATAACTGCATCGAGGTCAATGCCGCGGCCTGTCAGGCCTGCGGCATGTGCGCGGTTGAGTGCCAGAACAACGCGGCCGAGGTCAGGGGCTGGAGCGACAAGCAGTTGATGGCGGTCATTGATGCCAATCTCATGGGCAGTCCTCCCCCGTCTATTGTGAGATAAGGAATGGCGATTATGGACTTGCAAGAAGGATCAATCAAGGATCTTTGGAAAGATATCTATCACACGGGTAATCTCCATTACTGTTTCAATTGCAGCACCTGCATCTCCGGATGTCCCGCCTCCCATGGGGAGCCGCCGCTGTTGGTCAGGAATCTGGCCCGGAAAGTGATCCTGGGACTGGAGGAGGACCTCCTGATGGATGACACGCCCTGGGCCTGCGTCTCCTGTTCCAGATGCGAGGAGATGTGCCCGATGAACGTCATGCCGTTTGAGATGATTCTTTCCATCAGGCAATGGCAGTGCCGCAACGATGAGACCCTGATCCCGTCGGCCATCGTCGAGATCTACAAGAGGGGCTATACCCAGGCGGTCGGGGTGAATACGGAGTTGCGCGAGTCCCTGGGATTGCCTCAATTGAACACCATCACCAACAATCCGGAACAACTGGAATTGTTTCGGGAAATGCTCATGAAGACCCAGGTAGTCAGCGACAACGACTATATGTTCAAGGGGTAAGCGGTCAGCTTTCAGCAGTCAGCTTTAAACATGGGGAAAAGAGATGCAACTATGTTTCTTCCCGGGCTGTAACACTCCTGCCATCCGGCCGGATGTGGAGCGGGCGATTAGAGCGTCATTGCCGGTTCTGGGCATTGAGGTGGTGGATGCCGACAACTATGTCTGCTGCCCGGCATTCGGCTCCTTCCCTTCCGCCGATGAGGAGGCCTGGATGGCGACCAGCGGCTGGAATCTTTCCATTGCCGAGCAAAAAGGGTGTGATTTCGTCGTCCAGTGCGGTTCCTGTTACAGTTCCCTGCGCATGGGACGGGAGCATTTGGTGCATGATGCCGAAAAACTGGCGCACGTCAATGAACTGCTCGAGCCCACCGGCCGGCAGGTCACGGGAAAATCCAAGGTACGCCATATCTCGGAGGTCCTCTTTAGGGGAATCGGCCCGGAGAAAATTGCCTCTAAGCTCAAAAAGAGTCTGAGAGGGCTCCACGGTGTGGTCCAGTATCCCTGCCATACCTTGTTCCCCAGTGAGATCGTGGGGTTTGAAGAATCCCCCAGGGCGCCGGAGGGCTTAAGGCGATTGGTGGAGGCGCTGGGCGCCGCGGTGGACGGCTACAGTCGTGAACTGCAATGCTGCGGCGGAGCAGGCGGCTTCATGAAAAGCAGTCCGGAGCAGGCCCTCGAGTTTGCCAAAACCAAGTTCGACGCCATCCTGGAGGAAACCAAGGCCGATTTTATCGCCGTCTCCTGCATCACCTGCCTGATGCACATGGAAAGGGTGCAGAATATCTTCAATGAACAACTTGGCGAAGAGCGCTACCGGATACCGGTTTTCGATTATAACCAGTTGCTCGCCCTCTGCCTGGGATTTGATCCGAAAGAGGTCTCGGCAATAGCCAATGTGCCCCGGGACTCGGTCATCAGCCGCCTGGCGGACGAGGAGAAGTTAAGATATTTGGAGGATACCAAAAAGTTCGTGGAAGTCTGGTAATCGGGATAATCGCGCCCCGGAGAGGTTTATACCAAATTTACTTCACTTGTAACAGAACAGCATAATCAACCGGCGTCCATCTGCGTTTATCGGCGGTTAATCATTAACTGCCGATGCACGCCGATAAACGCCGCTCATCTTAAAGTTTGTTGCTCGAGAAAGCGAACTTGGCATTACAGGTCTGACCGGATTACCAAGGAAGAGAATTCAGGATAGAGCTCTGCCAGGCAAGACGGGCAGACGCTGTGGGAAAACAGGGCCTTCTGCGGCTCCATGCCGGGGGCGGTCGGGTCCTGCCATTGGCCCGCGTCATTGCGGATTTTTCTGCAAGAACAACAGCGGATGATAATTTCTTTCCCGCTTACCGTTTTTCTCGCCATAAATCTGCTCTTCCGGCGGTTAATAGAAGGATAAGTAGTATTTAAGAAATGCCGCAAAAAATTCCCTTCTTTTTTATAATGTAGGGCAATTATATGGCATGGTTTTCCCCTGACAATAGGCAAAAATGCCTATTTCAATATAGGCATTAAGACCTATAATTCAGTGTCCGGGGCAAATGTGTTTGGGGCAGGCAAGTTAATAATGATATAATAAAAATGTTCCGGAACCGAAAGGTCTTGTTTTGTCCGGGAGGGAAAAACCCTCCTGAGTCCGGACGCCCCGGTTAGCCCCGGAGGCCCGGCGAGGAAGCGGGGAGAAATGCCGGTCAGTAAACCCCTCGGGGTTCCCTAACCAAGGAATGTCAGTGGATTCAGCAGGTTGTCGGTTTAGCATCAGGAGATTCCGGCTGGTGGACGGCCAGGAGATTACCCTCTATTGCCGGCTGGTTAAAGAGCGTCCGGGTCTTGCGGCTTCATTCGGTCTTTATGAAGACAACCGGGGTTTGAAATGGATGGAGATCGTCATCAACGATCAATCCCACTTAGTGGCGGCAACCGACACCTCCTTTGAACAACAAGTGGCCGAAGAACTATTAACCCTGGGCTTCAATAAATACAGCGGCTAAAGTCCGAGTTACGCGCGACTGTCGCGCCCCTGCGGTTCGCTAAGCGGAGGCGTGCAACATTATTCACAAAGCTTGAGTTCCTTATCTTGCCGCTATTTTTCATCAATTGAAAAATCTTCCGAGTAATTATTTGACAAAACCATTGGTTTTTATAAAATTTAACTAGCACTGCAGGTGGAAACGTTGCCATAGCTAGGACAGCAGGGGAACGGTTTGCCGGTCGTTCCCTTTTTTTTATCCGGGTGCGCCCCCGGCCAAGCGGGGGATTTTTGGAGGTTTTAAGAATGCGCGTAAAAGGTAAGGTCAAGTGGTTCAGCGATGCCAAGGGCTACGGGTTTATTTCCCAGGAGGGCGGTCCGGATGTCTTTGTGCATCACAGCAATATCATTGCTGAGGGCTTCCGCACTCTGGAAGAGGACCAGGAAGTGGAATTTGAGATTGTGGAAGGCAAGAAGGGGCCCCAGGCCCAGAATGTGGTGAAAATCTAAGGTCAGGCGTCTCTTATCCTTTCGGAGGCCGGGGTGGAGCTTCCCGGCCTTTTCTCGAGCCCCGGACCATTTTTCCGGCCGCGATATATTTGCGGGAAGACCGCCGACCGGCCTGCTGAGGTTATTTTGTCGGACCAAGGCGCTGCCGGCGCCGTTTTTCCCGCATCAACCCTAAAAGGAGTCTTTCAATGACAAAAGTTAAAACTGGCGATTATGTGCAGGTGCATTACACCGGCGCCCTGGAAAACGGCGACGTCTTCGATAGCAGCGAGGGCCGGGCCCCCCTGGAGTTCCAGGCGGGCGGCGGCATGGTAATCCCCGGCTTCAACGACGCAGTCATGGGCATGGCCATCGATGAAGAAAAGCAGGTGATTCTACCTCCGGACCAGGCCTATGGCGAGCGGCGGAACGACATGGAGCGGGAATTCTCCACCGAGATCCTGGGCGGCAACCAGGT
>Ga0233425_10005262_pt1 | contig 20619 bp, 26 predicted proteins | sample Watercolumn_Towu_2_FD_181712 | JGI IMG/M metagenome (GOLD analysis project Ga0233425, IMG submission 181712) | Freshwater microbial communities from Lake Towuti, South Sulawesi, Indonesia - Watercolumn_Towuti2014_140_MG | ecosystem: Environmental > Aquatic > Freshwater > Lake | place... | reverse complement strand
TGCTCCTTCCTGGGCCTGCCGGGCGACAACCCGTTCAGCAATTACGCCGAGGCCAATCGCGCCTTCTGGCGCCAGACCGTGCTGCCGCTCGTCGCGCGCGTGCAGAAGAGCTTTCAGGCCTGGCTGCAGCCGGGCTTCGGCGCCTTTCGCCTCGACTATAACGCCGACCGTCTCGAAGCGCTGGCGAGCGAACGCGCAAGCGAATGGGAACGCGTCGGCAAGGCGGCTTTCCTCACGCTCGACGAACAGCGCGAGGCGGTGGGCTACGGCCCGGCGCCGAAAGAAGCGCTCTTCGCCAAACGCGATATCGCGCTGGAGCGCCGCTATCGCCCGGATCAGCCGCGCGTCCCGGCGGGCAGTTCCGGCGGCAGACAATGGACGAGCGGCGGGGGCGGAGGCGGTGGCGACGGCGATAGGAGTGGAAGCAACGATTCGCCCGATAGTTCAGCCGTTACGCCGAGATTTAGAACAGCACAAAATGAGAATCGTGATCGCTATATCGTTAAACTGAACGATGAAGAAGGTTGCGGCCATACAATTGAGCGACACGTGGGCAAGAGTAACGCCGAGTTGCTCGCAGCAATTGAGAAAGAGCGAACAACGGCACGAACGGCCGTTGTGCGCGTTGTTAGATATCAGCCGGCGCTTGGCTCGTTCGATTCTAAGGAATCGGCGAACGATTTCGTCAACCGCGTGTTGGAGGCCAACAAGGACCTGGTGGATACAGTCGCCGAGGGAAAGCTGCCAGGGGCAACGCTCGAGCGAATATTCGGATATCGCACCGGCAGGGAAGCTTATTTGGCGTCAGGTATTTCAGATCCTGTCATCCGACCGACATTCGGCGTACGGGTTATCATACACGGCGATCGAAAAGCAGATAAAGGTTACAAGGTACGATCCGCATTTCCGATGAACCCATAAACACCGAACTAGTCGGAGCTAAGGAACTTGCCATGATTGTACCAGATGCATTTTGGAACATGTGCTGTTGGTTTGACTTAGAACTCGAGGAAGATATCCCAGAAGGCTCAGACGACATCTCGTACGCGATCGGACATCTCAGTGCCGAGGAAAAGCAGATCGTCAAGGATTTTCTGGCTGAAATCTTGACCGAGAACCACAGCGACAAGGAATTAGAGGCTGTTTGGTTTCACGGCGGCGCGCGAGTTGGCTTTGTCGATCAACAACACTATCGAGTTTATCTTGAAGAGATATGGCGACGGCTGAAAGCCGAGGGCTCTTCCTAAGGGCAGTCAACACGCGAGCGAACAGGCATATGAAGGCCAGCAGCTAACGCCGGAATTGATAGTTCCGCCGTATCAGGATTTTGGATTAATAAGGGAATTGCCCAACACCCACACAGAGAAGACCATGCCCGCACCGAAGCCCACGCCTGAGTTCAAATCTATGGTTGGCATGATCTGCCCATATGCGGACGAAATCTACTCCTCCGCGGAGGAGATGGCAGACGCTGGATGGCAGACGCTCTTGGAGAGCCAGTTGGAGACGGCCAAGGCCTATCTCGATGAATTGTTAAGCGGGAAATACAGCGAAGAGGAGCTGCGCGACGTGTGGCGCGCATCAAACGCAAATGTTTCCCCGTTTCGCGGCGCGGAAGGAAGCTGCACAGAGTTTCTCGAATTCATCCGTTCTCGGTATGATAAGTTCGAGCGCTCTTGGGAAAGCGACGAATAGCTCGCAAGTCTGAACACCATTGAGATCGGTGATAAATGTCATCGCTCATCACGTTCAATGCAATCCAGAAGAATTGGTTGCCGATTTCCCGCGGCCAGTTCGAAGCGGTCTTTGGGGGCGCTTATGAGCTTTATCTCGATCGCGGAGCAGCGCCTCGCGCCGCGAGAGAGCTGGCTCCAATTTTTCCCGAGTTTCAGCATGACTATTGGCCCGACAAATATCCTGAGCCGGACGGAGCCGACATGGATTTCTTCGAGTTCAGCGGTTACCCGCGCGAGGAACGGATTGAATTGTTGCGTGCGATGGAGGCCTACTGCGCAGATTTTCAGCGCGATCAACTCGACCCTGGGCTGACCTGGATGCGCGAGCGCAAAGAGATTTTCACCCCTGCTTTCGAGGAAGTGATCGGACTGATGCGCGAGGAGCTCGCGGCGACAGCGTAGGCGGCGGCCGATCCTAAGCGGGCGCGGCGCGCGAGATCGCGCTCGCCTTCGGCGTGCCGCCGCTGCTCCTTCCTGGGCCTGCCGGGCGACAACCCGTTCAGCAATTACGCCGAGGCCAATCGCGCCTTCTGGCGCCAGACCGTGCTGCCGCTCGTCGCGCGCGTGCAGAAGAGCTTTCAGGCCTGGCTGCGGCCGGGTTTCGGACCTTTTCGCTTCGACTATAACGCCGACCGCCTCGAAGCATTGGCGAGCGAACGCGCCGTTGAATGGGAGCGCGTCGGCAAGGCCGCTTTCATACCACATGCTGTTGAGCGGCTTGGACGTCATTCCCGATCGCGCGTAGAGCGCGCGTCGGGAATGACACGTCGCCAGCTGGAAAATCGAACGCGCCCATGTCCGACATTCTGAACGCCATATTGGAGCGCGGCGATCTTGCGCATCTCGCGCTGTTTCTCTGGGCCTGCGCCGCCACAGCGCAAGCCTATTTCGCCTTGCGCGAATTGAGCGAGGCGACGCGCCGCCTCGACGCCTTCGTGCGCGAACTTGCGCGCTTTAACCGACGCTGCAGGAGCGATCCATGAGTCACAAAAATTGGTTGCCGCCTCTCGTCAGGCGTCCGCGCCCGCGCAAGGCGCGCCTGCGCGAAGACCCATCCGCGGTCTTCAAGACCTTCGTCGAATTGCTGGCGCAATTGCGGGCCGAGGCGCGTGCGGCGAGCCATGCGCCGATTAGCGCTCAGGCGGAGAAGAGCTAATGGCGACGCTGCGAAGAACTGGCGCGCCGGAGGTAAAGCGCGCCGAACTGCCGCTGCTGCAGGCGAATGAAGCCGGCGCCTTCTCGGGTTACGCCAGCCTCTTTGACGTGGTCGACTCGGGCGGCGATGTGGTGATGGCCGGCGCCTTCGCCCGTTCGCTGATCAAACGCGGGGCGCACGGCGTGAAAATGCTGTGGCAGCATCAGGCCGCCGAGCCGATCGGGCTGTGGACCTCGATTGTCGAAGACGCGCGCGGCCTGAAGGTCGAAGGGCGCCTCGATCTCTCCGTGGCGCGGGCGCGCGAGCCGCTCTCGCTGATGCGCAAGGGCGCGATCGACGGCCTCTCGATCGGCTTTCGCACGCTGCGCGCCACGACGGAAAAGTCGAGCGGCGTGCGCCGTCTGCATGAAATCGATCTGTGGGAGATCTCTGTCGTCACTTTTCCGATGCTGTCACAGGCGCGCATCGGCGCGGTGAAGCAGAATTGCAATACGACGCCGAACATGGAGGCGCTTGGCGCCAAGCTCGCGCGCCTGAGGGCGCAACGCGCCGCGCTTGAATTTGCGCATGCGCTGCGGCGCGTGTCCGGGAATTTCTGAGGCAAACGCTCAGCCAATCCGCGCTCTCGCCGTCGGGGCGCAAACGCAACTTTCGAGACGGACTTCCCCAGCGCGCGGACTTCATCCCGGCGACATAGATCGCGCGGGATTTTTTCGCGTCGGCGCCAAGCAAGAGGCACTACACATGTCAGCAGTTGAAACGAAATCCGCCGGCGACGACATTGTCGCCGATCTCAATCGCGCCTTCAGCGCCTTCAAGGAGACGAATGACGAGCGTCTGGCGCAGCTCGAGGGCCGCCTCGGCGCCGACGTCGTCACTGAGGAGAAGCTCGCGCGCATCGACCAGGCGCTCGACGACACAAAGAGCCGGCTCGATCGCCTGGCGCTTGAAATGTCTCGGCCGCGCATCGGCGGCAAGCCTTTCGACGATCACAGCGGCCGCGAGCATAAGAGCGCGTTCAATCACTACATGCGCTCGGGCGAAGCGAGCGGCCTCAAGGCGCTTGAAGCCAAGGCGCTGTCGCGCGGCTCCGGGCCCGACGGCGGCTATCTTGTGCCGCTGCCGACGGAGCGCGAAGTTCTGCGCAGGCTCGCGAAACTCTCGCCGATCCGCGCCATCTCCAGCGTGCGCGAAATCTCCGGCGCGTCGTTGCGCCGCGCATTTTCCACGACGGGACCTGCGGCGGGCTGGGTCGCTGAGGCCGATCCGCGCCCGCAGACCAATAATCAGCAGCTCGCCGACATGACCTTCCCGGCGATGGAGCTTTACGCCATGCCGGCGGCGACGCAAGCGCTGCTCGACGACGCTGTCGTCGACATCGAACAGTGGATCGCCGAGGAAGTGCAGACCGCCTTCGCCGAACAGGAAGGCGCGGCTTTCGTTAGCGGCGATGGCGTCAACAAGCCCAAGGGCTTTCTCTCCTATACGACGGTCGCGGACGCCAGCTGGAGCTGGGGCAATATCGGCTATGTGCTGACGGGCGCCGCCGGCGCCTTCGCCGCGACAGACCCTTCCGACGCTCTCGTCAATCTCGTCTATGCGCTGCGCGCCGGCTTCCGCCAGAACGGCAAATTCGTGATGGGGCGGCGCGCGCAGTCGCTGGTGCGCCAGTTCAAGACGACGACGGGCGACTATATCTGGGCGCCGCCCGCAACCGCCGACGGCGCCGCCTCGCTGATGAACTTTCCTGTCGTCGAAGCCGAGGACATGCCTGATCCGGCCGCGGGTTCGCTCTCCATCGCCTTTGGCGATTTCGAGCGCGGCTATGTCGTCGTGGACCGCGTCGGCATTCGCGTGCTGCGCGACCCTTACTCCGCCAAACCTTACGTGCTGTTCTATACGACGAAACGCGTTGGCGGCGGCGTGCAAAATTTCGAAGCGATCAAACTTTTGAAATTCGCCGCCTCCTAATCCGCCTGCCCTATCGACGGCCGCGACAGAAAGCTCGCGGCCTTTTCTTCATCACAAGACAGGACGCGCGATGCGACCGATGCTGATCGGCGCGCCGGCGATCGAGCCCGTCTCGCTCGCCGACGCAAAATCATGGCTGCGCGAAGACGGCGCCGAAGAGGATCAATTGATTCAGGCGCTGATCGTCGCCGCGCGCATGACTCTCGAAGCCTATACGCGGCGCTTCTTTATCACGCAAAGCTGGCGTCTCGTTTTCGATTGTTGGCCAGCCTCGGTCACTTCGAGCGCGACGCTCTATATCCCCTTCGCGCCATTTCAGTCGGCGACCGCGATACGCGTTTTCGACGCAAACGACGCGGCGCAGACTGTCGCCGCGTCGAGCTACCGCGCGCCATCATTGACGGAAGGCGGACGGATCAGCTTCAAATCGGCGCCGCCGGCGCCGGGACGAGCCACGGACGGAATCGAAATCGACTTCACACTTGGTTATGGCGCGCTTGCAAGCGACGCGCCGCGGCCGCTGCGCCACGCCATTCTCACGCTCGTCGCGCATTGGCGCGAACATCGCGGCGATACCGGCGACGACGCTTTGCCGAAAGCGGTCGCGCAGCTCGCCGCGCCGTTTCGCCGGGAACGGCTGCTGTGAGCGGTGCAAACATCGGGGCGTTGCGCCATCGCGTGACGCTTGAGGCGCCGGTTGATGCGCCTGACGGCGCCGGCGGATTTTCGCGCAGCTTTACGCCGATCGCGAATCTTTGGGCGCGCGTTGCGCCGGGAGGCGCGCGCGAGGACTTCGTCGAGCAGCGCGCCGAACAGGCCGCGAACCATGTCGTGACGATCCGCTGGCGTGACGACGTGACAAAGGACATGCGCTTCGTTCATCGGGGCCGCAAGCTGCGAATACAGTCGACTGTCGATCCTGACGAACGGCGACGTTTTTTGGTCTGCCAGTGCGAAGAGATCACTTAAAGGATTCGATATGAGCGCTTCACCTGTCGTCGCGCTGCGCAAAGCGATCCACGCCTATCTGCTCGCAGATGCGGGCTTCGCCGCCGCGCTCGGCGAGAAGCTCTACGACGAGGCGCCGCGTGGAATAGAACCTCCCTATGCGCTCTTCGCCGAAGCGCAGCTGCGCGATTGGTCCGCCGATCTCTCGCCGGGCGCCGAACAATTCTTTACCATCGGCGTTACGTCGACGATGCGCGGATTGAGCGAGGCGCTCGAGCTCGCACAGCGCATCGCCGATCTCCTCGATGAGGCGCCGCTCACTCTGCAGGACCATCGGCTGGTCGACTTGCGCTTCCTCTCCATGGAGACGCGTCGCGACCAAAACGGCCGCTTTGCGCGGGTCAATCTGCGCTTTCGCGCCACAACTGAATATCTTTGACGGAGTCTGAGATGGCCGCCCAGAAAGGCAAGGATCTGCTTTTGAAAATTCATGACGGCGCAAGTTTCGTCACGATCGGCGGACTGCGCACGCGCCGTCTTGCGCTCAACGCCGACACTGTGGATGTGACCGACGCCGAATCAAGCGGCCGCTGGCGCGAACTGCTCGACGGCGCCGGAGTGAAGCGCGCAAGCGTTTCAGGAACGGGCGTGTTCAAGGACCAGACGTCAGACGCGCTGTTGCGCCAGACCTTTTTCGACGGGCTGCTGCGCGAATGGCAGATCGTCATCCCGGACTTCGGCATCCTCTCTGGCCTCTTCCAGATCGCCAATCTCGATTACCGTGGCGAATATTCAGCGGAAGTGACCTTCGACATTTCGCTTGAATCGGCGGGCGCCCTCGCCTTTTCCACCCTGTGACGCCCAACCTGGCTGAACAGTCCGAATGTCATTCCCGACGCTTTGCATCGGCGAAGCGATCGGGAATCCAGAGAACGTCCCGCATTTCCTGGACTGTCTCTGGATTCCCGGTCAGGCCTTCGGCCTGCCGGGAATGACAGCTCCAAGCGAATGGATCGGGCGGATTTCGTATGAGGAAGACATGGCGAACGTGAAACGGGGCGAAATCGACGCGACGCTCGACAACAAGAACTACACGCTCTGCCTGACGCTCGGCGCGCTTGCCGAACTCGAAAGCGGATTTGGCGCAAGCGACCTCATCGCGCTTGCAAGCCGCTTTGAGGAAAGACGGCTCTCCGCCCGCGACATTCTGCGCATCATCGGCTGCGGGCTACGCGGCGCGGGACACGACATCAGCGATGAGGAGGTCGCCAGAATGAAAGTTTCGGAGGGTCTTGCGGGCTATGTGCGCATCGCGGCCGATCTTCTCGCCGCGACCTTCGGCGATACGCCGGAGCAAAGCGCGAACGCAAACCCTCCGACGCCGCAGGACGCCTGACGCAGGCGGCGGAAACGACGCGCGACCCCTCTCATCGCGCGCCCTTTCCCTTCGCGCGCGCCATGGCCTTCGGGCTCGGCGTCCTGCGGCTCTCATCGCGCGATTTCTGGTCGATGACGCCGCGCGAACTCTTTTGCGCTGTCGAAGGAGTCTATGGCGTCGCGCCGGGCGCGCCTTCGCGCGCTGCGCTTGAGGAATTGATGCGTCGCTTCCCCGATTCCGAAGGATCGACATGATGACAAGTTTTGATCCCTTTCCCGAGCCGTTCAATGAACCCGGGGCGAGCGAACGCTTCACGACGCATGATCTGCGCGCGACGAAGCTGCTGCTCGATCAGATCAACGTCTCGGCGGGAAATGTCACGAAGACGCTTCATTTGGGTTTTGGTTCAGCGGCGGCGAGCGGGAGAAGCTTCAACGATGTGCTCTCGACGATCGCGCAGTCCTTAACGCATATGGCCCTGCGCGCAGGAACCAAAGCGCTCGCCGAGGGACTGGTCAGCGGATTGAGCGGCATGTTCTCTGGCGCCTTTTCCGGCGCTGGAACCGTTGCGCCTTTCGCTCAGGGCGGCGTCGTCGCAAGTCCGACCTATTTCGCAAGCGGCGGCGCGATGGGGCTGATGGGCGAGCACGGTGCCGAGGCGATCATGCCGCTCGCCCGCGGCGCCGATGGCCGGCTCGGCGTCGTTGCGCAAGGCGCCGGCGCGCGTTCGATGTCAATCACCGTGAATATCGCTGCGCAGGATGTCGAAAGCTTTCGTCGCTCCGAAGCGCAGATCACGAGCGCGCTGGCGCGGGCCGTCGCGCGCGGCCAACGCAATCTCTAATCGAGCGCAGTCGGCATGAACGATTTTCACGAAGTTCGCTTTCCGCTCGACGTCGCTTTGGGCGGACGTGGCGGTCCCGAGCGGCGCACCGAGATCGTGACGCTCGGCTCCAATCGCGAATCGCGCAACGCCCGCTGGGCGCATTCGCGGCGCCGCTATGAGGCGGGCTACGGCGTGAAAAGCCTTGCGCAGCTTTCGCAAATTATAGAATTCTTCGAGGAGCGCCGCGGCAGGCTTTATGGCTTTCGCTGGCGCGACCGAGCCGACTGCGCCTCCTGCGCGCCCGGCGCAACGCCAGGCCCAACGGACCAAAGAATAGGAACGGGTGACGGCGCACGCGCCGCATTCCAGCTTGTCAAAACTTACGGCGGCGCCTTTTCGCCTTATGCGCGCGACATCGTAAAGCCGGTCGCCGGAACGGTGCGCGTCGCGGTCGACGGCGTCGAAAAATTCACTCCCGATGTGAGCGTCGACGCCACGACGGGAATCGTGAGTTTTGCGCCAGGCGTCATCCCCCCGCTGAGCGCCGTGGTCACCGCCGGATTTTTCTTCGACGCGCCAGTGCGCTTCGATACGGATTTCCTTGAAATCGACATGCAGGCTTTCGAGGCCGGCGCGATTCCGCACATCCCAATAATTGAGATTGTGCCCTAATGCCCGCTCTCGTCATTGCCAGCGAAGCGAAGCAATCCAGAACAGTGGACGAACTCTGGATTGCTTCGTCGCTTCGCTCCTCGCAATGACGAGGAAGGGATCAACCGAACTGGAAGATCCATGCTGTCGCTCTCTCCTTCGATGCAGGCGAAGCTCGATCAGCGCGCCACGACCTTCTGCCATTGCTGGCGGGTTTCGCGGGGCGATGCGACGGTGACGGGCTTCACCGACCATGACCGCGATCTGACCTTCAATGGCCTGACCTTCCGCGCCAATACCGGGCTCTCCGCTTCGCAGATCGAATCGAACGTCGGCTTTGCGCCAGGAACCGGCGAAGCCGCGGGCGCCTTGAGCGATGACAGTCTCACCGAGGCCGATCTCCTTAATGGCCTTTATGACGGCGCTTCGGTCGAAACATGGCTTGTCGATTGGGCAGACGTAACTGATCGCGCCTTACTGGATGTTGCGACAATCGGCGAAGTGCGCCGCGGCGAGACCGCCTTCACTGCGGAGCTGCGCTCGAGCGCGCATCTCTTTGATCAGCAGCAGGGCCGCGCCTTTCAACGCAATTGTTCGGCCGACTTCGGCGACGCGCGTTGTGGGTTCAACCTCTTGACGCCCGGCTTCCACGCGACGGGCGTTGTCGCCGCATCCGCTGGCGGCGTGATCGACATCGATCTTTTACAAGATTTCGACAGCGGCTTTTTCGCAGGCGGCGCGCTGACGTTCACGAGCGGCGCGAACGAGAACGCCCGTTTCACGATCAAATCGCATCGGCAGGAAAACTTGCGCGCGAGCGTCACGCTGTGGACCCCGCCTGGAGGCGCGATCATCGCCGGCGACGCCGTTCTGATGACGGCCGGATGCGACAAGTCGCCGACAACCTGCCGTTTGAAGTTCGGCAACATCGTCAACTTCCGCGGCTTCCCGCATATGCCTGGCAATGATCGGGTCATCGCCTATCCGAGCGCGCTCGCGCCGGCGATGGATGGCGGAAGCTTCTTTCGATGACTCGCGCCGACATCGTCGCGGTGGCGCGCCGCTGGGTTGGAACGCCCTATGCGCATCAAGCCTCGCTGATCCATGTCGGCTGCGATTGTCTCGGACTCGTGCGCGGCGTCTGGCGCGACGTCATCGGCGAAGAGCCGGAAGCGGCGCCGGCTTACACGCCGGATTGGGCCGAGGCCTTGGGCGCCGAAAGCTTGTTGAACGCGGCGCACCGACATTTTCGCTCGATCCCTTCAAGCGATTTTCGCGAAGGCGATGTTCTGCTATTTCGCTTCCGTGAACATTTGCCGGCGAAACATCTCGGCGTCGCGACATCGACGACGCATATGATTCACGCCCACGTCGGCGCCTGCGTCGCGGAAGTCGCGATTGGCGGACACTGGCGCAAGAAGCTCGTCGCCGCCTTCGCCTTTCCCGGCGTCGCGGATTGATTGTTTCGCGCCTGTCATTCCCGGCGGACCGAAGGTCTGACCGGGAATCCAGAGCCGCCAACGCGAGTCTCTGCAGTTCATTCCGGATTCCCGATCGCGCGCAATGCGCGCGTCGGGAATGACACTCCACGGGACGCTCATGGCCACTCTTGTTCTGCAGACGATCGGCTCCGTCGCCGGCGGCGCGGTCGGCGGACCTGTCGGCTCATCGATCGGCCGTTTGCTCGGCGGCTTCGGCGGCTCTTTCATCGACTCCGCGCTGCAACCGCACGCATCGCCGCGCTACTCGATCGGACCGCGGCTCAAATCCATGGATGGGATCACCTCCACGGAAGGCGCCGGCGTGCCGCGAATCTATGGCCGCGCGCGCATCGGCGGACAGATGATCTGGGCGACGCGCTTTCTCGAACGAGTCAACGTCTCCTTCGGCCAAACGCAGCGCCAGGGCAAAGGCGGCGGCCATGGAGGCGGCGGCCTGACCTTTCAATTCACCTATTCCTATTCCGCAAATTTTGCGATCGGCCTTTGTGAAGGTCCGATCGCCTTCGTGCGACGCATTTGGGCCGACGGCTTGGAGCTCGATCTGACGACGCTGCCGATTCGCATTTATAAGGGGAGTGAATCTCAGCAGCCGGATCCGCTGATCGTCGCAAAGGAAGGCGCCGAAAACGCGCCGGCCTATCGCGGCCTCGCTTATATCGTTTTCGAAGATCTGCAGCTCGCCGCCTTCGGCAATCGCATTCCGCAATTCACTTTCGAAGTTGTGAAGCCCGTCGAAGGGCTCGGCGCGATGATCCGCGCAATCGACCTCATTCCCGGCGCGACGGAGGCAGGCTACCTTCCTTCTCTTAAACTCAACTTCTACTGGCCCGGCGTCAGCGCTGCGGAAAATCGTCATCAGCTGACCGCTGCGACAGATTGGACCGCATCAATCGACGCGTTACAGGCGCTCTGCCCCAATCTCGAAAGCGTCGCGCTGGTCGTCTCCTGGTTCGGCGATGATTTGCGCGCAGAGCATTGCACGATCGCGCCGCGCATTGACTCGCTCTTCAAGACCATCGGCCAGTTCGCCTTCATACTCGGCCCCTTCTGGCCGTCGGATTGGTCGGTTGCCGGACTGGTTCGCTCGACCGCCCGGCTCGTCTCGCAAATCGACGGACGGTCAGCCTATGGCGGCACGCCGAGCGACGCGTCGGTCATCGCCGCCATCGGCGATCTCAAGGCGCGCGGTCTCGCGGTGACATTCTATCCCTTCGTGATGATGGACGTGCCGCCAGGCAATGCGCTGCCAGACCCCTACACGGGCGCCGTGGGCCAGCCGGCGTTTCCCTGGCGCGGACGCATCACCTGCGATCCGGCGCCCGGCCGCCTGGGTTCGCCGGACGGAACCACCGTGGCGGCCGTGCAACTGAGCGCGTTCTTTACGCGCTATCGCGCCTTCATTCTGCATTACGCCAATCTTTGCGTCGCGGCCGGCGGCGTCGACGCCTTTCTCATCGGCTCTGAACTGATCGGACTGACGCGCGTGCGCTCGGCTCCAGGCGAATATCCTGCGGTCGCGTCGCTGACGACTCTCGCTTCAGAAGTGAAAGCGATTCTCGGCGCGCAAGCGAAAATCTCCTACGCCGCAGACTGGACGGAATATGGCGCGCATGTTCCTGCAAGTGGGGAAGCGCGATTTCCGCTCGACCCGCTGTGGGCGTCAAGCGTCGTGGATTTCGTCGGCGTCGACGTCTATTGGCCGCTCTCCGACTGGCGCGACGGCGACGCGCATCTCGACGCGCAGGGAGCGGCGAGCATTTATGATTTCGCCTATCTCAAGTCTCGCGTCGCCTCGGGCGAGGCCTATGACTGGTATTACGCAGACGAAAATGCGCGCGCGGCGCAGAATCGCACGCCAATTAGCGACGGACTCGGCAAACCCTGGGTCTTCCGTCAGAAGGACATTCTTTCGTGGTGGTCGCAACCGCATTACGAGCGCGTCGGCGGCGTCGAGCTTGTCGCGCCGACGGCATGGGCTCCCCAGTCGAAACCGATCTGGATCGTCGAGACGGGATGTCCCGCCGTCGATCGCGGCGCCAATGCGCCGAATGTCTTTCCAGACCCGCGCTCAAGCGAAGGCGGGCTTCCCTATTTCTCGCGCAACGGCCGCGACGATCTGATGCAGGCGCGATTCATCGAGGCGATGATCGCGCATTTCGATCCGGCCTCTCCCGGCGCCGCCGCGCGCAACCCGACGTCGAACGTTTACGGCGGACCGATGGTCGATCCGGCGCGGCTGCACATTTGGTGCTGGGACGCGCGCCCCTTTCCGGCCTTCCCAACACAGGAAGATGCATGGAGCGACGCCGCCAATTGGGAAACCGGCCATTGGCTGAACGGTCGCCTTGAAGGCGCGCCGCTCGATCGCCTGCTGCCGGCGCTCGCCGGCGCCATTTCTGCGCCCGAAGTCGTGACGCAACGGCCAAACGTCAGCGGTTTTCTCGACGGCTATGTGCTGGAGCGGCCGATGTCGCCGCGCGATGCGATCGATCCGCTTTCCGCGCTTTATGGCTTTGACGTCGTAGCGGGCGCGGGCGCATTGCGCTTCGTCGAGCGGCGCGGAATTCCGGCGCGCGGAATTGGCGAAGACGATCTCGTCGCCGGGAAGGCTGCGTCGCTCGTGACGCTGACGCGGGCGCAGGAAAGCGAATTGCCGCATGAGATCGCCCTCTCCTTCTGCGATTCTGAAAATGATTTTCAGATTGCGCGCGTAATGTCGCGGCGGCTCGAAGGCCGCTCGGCGCGGCAAAGCGAAGCGCAGGCGGCGGTGATGACGCATCGCGCCAATGCGCAGGCGCTCGCGGACAGCTGGCTGCAGGATTTGTGGGTCGGACGCGAAACCGCGGAATTCGCCTTGCGGCCGGGCCTCATTGCTTTACAGCCCGGCGATCTTGTCAGGCTCGGCGCAGCGGGCGGCGGTCGGCTATTTCAAATCCAGCGCATCACCGATGGCGGCGCGCGGCAAGTGAGCGCTCGGGCCGTAGACGGCTCGGCCTCTCACGCGCCGGCGCCGCTGCTCCGGCGCTCAAGCGTCGTCTCGCCGAAGATCGTCGGGCCGCCGCGCGTGGAAATTCTCGATCTCGCGCTCGCACGCGACGAAGAGGCGCTCTCTTATGTCGCGGCCTTCGCCGATCCCTGGCCCGGCGCCCTCGCAATTTGGAAGATGACGTTTGAGGGCGGCTATGAGCAGATCGCAATCCTCGACAAGCGCGCGATTATCGGAGAGACGCTCGATGTATTGAAAGCCGGTCCTGTCGGACGCTTCGACAATGGCGGCGGCGTCACTGTCAGAATCGGCGGCGGACAGCTCTCGTCCGTCGGCGATCTCGCCGCGCTCGCGGGGCGCACGGCGATGGCGATTCGCGTCGACGGCGCCTGGGAGATTTTCGCTTTCGCGCAAGCCGAGCTTATCGGCGACAAGACCTATCGCTTGTCGCGACTCGTGCGCGGCCTCGGCGGCGAAGAACATCTCGCAAAACGCGACGCGCCGGCGGGTTCGACCGTCGTGCTGCTCAATGACGCGATCGCGCCGCTTGCGCGCAAGGTCGCCGAGATCGGCGCGCCGATCACCTATCGCATCGGCCCGGCGGATCGCGACTATGCTGAGCCGATCTTCGCTCAGCCGACGGTCGCTGCGACAAACAAGGTTCTGCGCCCCTATGCGCCAACCAAGGCGCGCGCGCGGCGCACGCCGGCGGGCGTCGTCATCGATTTCGTGCGGCGGGGACGACTTGAGTCTGACGCCTGGGAGGCGATCGACATTCCGCTCGGCGAGGCGAGCGAATCATACGAAGCCGACATCGCGCTGCCGGCGAGCGGAAAGCGCACGCTGACCGCCGCCGCAACGTCGCTCCTTTACTCCGGCGCCGATGAGCTCGCCGATTTCGGCGCGCCGCAAAGCGAGTTGTCGCTCTCGCTCTATCAGATGAGCGCGACGGTCGGACGCGGCTTTCCGCTAACGACGACGCTCACCGTCCAATAGGAAAAACGATGACGCAAACGACGCATCTTGCGCTGCCCTTCATCGAAGCAGCGCAAGCGCAAAAGCACGTTACGCATAATGAAGCTCTGGCGTTGATCGACGCGCTAACGCAGCTTTCCGTTTTGGCCCGGAACGTGACGTCGCCGCCCGCAACGCCGGCGGAAGGCGATCGTCTGCTCATAGGCGCCGGCGCAACGGGCGCCTTCGCTGGCAAGAGCAATCAGATCGCGACGTTTCTTGCCGGCGGCTGGAGCTTTCTGGCGCCGCAGGCCGGCTGGCGCGCTTACGTCGAAGCGGAATCGCTCTTGCTGCTTTACGACGGCGCCGGCTGGATCGACTGCGGCCTGACTTTACGCCAGCTGCAGAATCTTTCGCTGCTTGGCGTCGGCGCGACCGCCGACGGCGCCAATCCGTTGCTCGCGAAACTCAATGCGACGCTCTTCGCCGCCAAGAGCGTCGGCGAAGGCGGCTCCGGCGATTTGCGCTTCGCCCTCAACAAGGAGAGCGCGGCGAAGACTGTCTCGCAGCTTTATGAATCGAACTATTCCGCTCGCGCCGAAACCGGGTTGACCGGCGACGACAATTTCCATGTCAAAGTTTCGGCCGACGGCTCGACGTGGAAGGAAGCGGTCATCATCGACAGCGCGACCGGCGCAGTCGCCTTTCCGAGCGGCGGCCCCTCAAAAATCCATCTCTTTGCCGCCACCGGCTCCTATACGCCGACGCCCGGAATGCGCTTTGTCGAAGCAATCCTTTTTGGCGCCGGCGGCGGCGGCGGATCGGGCGCGCGACAGGCGACCGGCGCAATTGCGTCAGGCGGCGGCGGAGGCGGCGGAGGAGGAATTGCAAAAGGGAAATTTACCGCAGCTCAGGTCGGCGCCGGACTGACCGTCAGCATCGGCGCGGGCGGAAACGGCGGCGCAGCGCAAACGACCGACAACGCTGCAGGCAACGGCGGCGCGCCCGGCGGCCCGACCTCATTTGGATCATTGCTGAAAGCATTCGGCGGAGGCGCAGCCGCAGGGGGCGGCCTCGCGACAGGCTCTGGCGGCGGCGGCGGCGGATCGCATGTGTCTGTCGGCAGTGATGCAAGCGGCTTAAGCGGAGGGCTGGGCTCACAAGGGATCGGCAGCGGCGGAGGCGGCGGCAACGGCGGTGGAATATATCAGAATATTCTTTGGGGAAGCGGCGGTGGCGGCGGCCCTTCGTCAGGGGGCGCGGGTAGCATTGGCGGCGCTTCTTTTTATGGGTCCACCGGCGGCGGGTCAGGGGGAGGAATCACCGCCGCCAACGCAATGAGCGCAGGCGGTTCTGGCGGCATGATTTGGGTCGCCGGCGTCACCCTTGCGGCGAGCGGCGGATCGTCTGGCGCCGCGGGAGCTTCCGGATCCTCGTTCGCCGACGCCGCCGGTCCGCTCGACCAGGCGGGCAATGGCGGCGGCGGCGGCGGATCGCACGCCACGGCGCCGGGCGCTGGCGGGGCCGGCGGAATGGGCGGCGGCGGCGGTGGAGGCGGCGCGTCGCAGAACGGCGCCAACTCCGGCGCGGGCGGCAATGGCGGCGCCGGCTACGCCGTCATCTTCGAATATTTCTGATCGCATTACCTCAAGCGCGTCGCGCGCGCTTCCTCATCAGCAAACGAGCTACGGAAGAAAAGGAGTCGGCTCATGGCCTTCGCCGTGAAGAATCACGTCCTACACCAAGACGACAAGCCGGTCGCGCAAAAGCCGACGCCCAACGTCGGCGGCATTTTGAAGCCTTCGCTGCTGATCATGCATTACACCGCCTCTCAGTCGGCGAAGGGCGCGATTTCCTGGCTGTGCAACCCCAATGCGAAAGCCTCTGCGCATCTCGTCATCGATCTCGACGGCGCTGTGACGCAGCTCGCGCCTTTCAATCGCGTCGCATGGCACGCAGGCAAAAGCGCTTGGAGGCGGCGCTCGAACTGCAACGGTTTTTCGATCGGCATAGAGCTTACCAACGCGGGGCCGTTGACGAAGCTCGCCAACGGCAAATTCGCCGATGGCTACGGAAGGAATGTTCCGGCGAGCCAGGTCGCGATGCTCGTCCATAAATTGGACAAGGGCGGCGAAAAGCCTTGGATGGTCTATCCCGCCGTTCAAATTTCGACCGCCGTCGATATCGCGAAAGCGCTTTGCCAGACCTACGGCATCGGCGACATCGCGGGTCATGACGACATTGCGCCGGCGCGCAAGCGCGACCCTGGTCCCGCCTTCGCCATGGACTCGTTCGTCTCGCGAGTCCTTGGCCGCAATTGAAACCGCGCCGGCGGCTTTCCGGCATCACGAAAGGAAACCGAAAAAATGCAAGGCTATCGCACTTACATCGCCGCCGGACTCGTCGCGCTTTTCGGCGCGCTCGCTTCAACCGACTGGGTCGCCTTCCTCAACGATCCGAAGGCCGGCGCCGTCGCCATTGGTTCGGCGGCGTTGATGGCGATCATGCGCAGCATCACCTCGACTCCGCCCGGAACGGCCTGACGTGTCGAAGCTCTTCGCACTGTCTCTCGTCGCCGGCGCCGGCGTCGTCCTCTATGCGCTCGGGCGCGCGGCGCTGGCGCGTCTTGTCGCCGGCGGCGCCGATCAGGAAAAAGCCCGTCGCGCCGAAGCGGATCTGCATGCCGCAAAGCGGCAGGCGGAAATCATGGTTGAGCGCAGGAGCGTGGAGGATGTTTCACAAGATCTCGATCTTGGGCGCTTTTAGCGTCGGCCTTGCGGCGTGCCAGTCGACGGGCGGCGGCTGTCCGCCGCTCGTCGCCTATTCGCTCGAAGAGCAGAAGGTCGCGTCGCAGCAACTGATGGCGTTGCCCAAGAACTCTCCACTCGCCGCCATGATCGTCGATTACAAGAAGACTCGAGACGCTTGCCGCGCCTCGCGAAGCTGAGCGTGGCGCCCGGTCTCTTGACTATTCATTGCGTATTCATGGCTTTCGGCCGAGTATGCGCCGTGGAGAGGCGCATGCAGGTCGCCGGATCGCATTTGAGACGGGCGCTCGCCATCGCCGCTCTTGCGGCGACGGCCGCCTTCGCGCGCCTCACTTCGGCTCGCGCTGAAGAACTGCTGGGGTCGGGGATGCAATGCTTCACCATGGCGCAGGCGCGCGGCAAGATCGAAGCGCACAAGCTTGCCGATCCATTCAGAAGCATGCGGGAGCTTGCGCTGCGCCTGCAGGGCGAAGCGCTCGGAGCGCGGCTGTGCCAATTGGGCGAAGGGCTTATCTATGAGATCAGCCTGCTGCGCCGGGACGGCCACATCGTCAAAGTTCATGTCGACGCGTTGAGCGGACGGCCTCATTCTGGCTTTACAGGCAACTGAGCTAAAAGCACGGGAGGACGCATTGCGGCTGCTCGTTGTTGAAGACGACAAGGATTTGAACCGCCAGATCGTTCGCGCGCTTGAACAATCAGGCTATGCGGTCGATCGAGCCTTCGACGGCGAGGAAGGTTGCCATCTCGGCGAAACTGAGCCTTACGACGCCGTCGTCCTCGACATCGGCCTGCCCAAAAAGGACGGCGTGACCATTCTCGAAGAGTGGCGGGCGGCCGGACGCGACATGCCGGTGCTGATCTTAACCGCCCGCGACCGCTGGAGCGACAAGGTGCAAGGCTTTGACGCCGGCGCCGACGATTATGTCTCGAAGCCCTTCCACATGGAGGAGGTGCTGGCGCGCATCCGCGCGCTGCTGCGTCGCGCGACAGGCCATGCGACGAATGAAATTGTCTGCGGCGCCGTGCGACTCGACATTAAAGCGGGCCGAGTCGTCGTCGATGGCGCGCCGGTGAAACTCACTTCGCACGAATACCGGCTGCTTGCCTATCTCATGCATCACGGCGGACGCGTCGTCTCGCGCAGCGAAATCATCGAACATTTGTACGATCAGGATTTCGATCGCGACTCCAACACCGTCGAAGTCTTCGTCGGCAGGCTGCGCAAGAAGCTTGGCGTCGACCTGATCCAGACCGTGCGTGGGCTAGGCTACATGGCCGCGCCGGCAAAGGACGCCGGCGACAAGCGCTAGGCGCATGCGCCTGCCGATCGATTCAATTCGCTCTATCGCCGCGCGTCTATTTCTGACTGCGGCGGCGATGAGCCTCGTCGTTCTGCTCATCGCCAGCGTTCTTCTTACCGCCTACTACCGAAGCGAGGCGGAAGAGGTTTTCGAGCGACGCCTCGACGTTTACCTGCGGGCCATCGTGGCGGACGTGTCCGAGTCCGGACAGGAAGGACGCACCGGCCCGGGTCAGCTCGGCGATCCCCAATTCGAATTGCCGGGCTCGGGCTGGTATTGGCAGATCACGCGGCTCGACGACAAATCGCATGAAATAAAGGCGTCGCGCTCGCTCTTCGCCGGCACCTTGCCGAAGCTCTCCGATCTCGGCGTGGCGGCAGAGATCGGAGGCTTTCGTCGCGGCTACGCGCCAGGGCCTGACGGACGCCGACTGCGGATCGTCGAACGCGTCATCGACGTCGGCGACGTCGGCATCTATCTCGTGCAGGTGGCAGGCAGCGGCGAAGAGATGGAAGAGCAGATCGCCCGCTTTCGCTTTGCCCTGATCGTCGCCTTCGCCGCGTTGGCTATCGCGCTCGCGATCGGCGCCGCCTTCCAAGTCCGTTTCGGTTTGCGTCCTTTGAGGCAATTGCAGCGCGAACTCGCTTCAATCCGCCGCGGCGAACAGGAGCGGATCATGGGCGGCTACCCAAGCGAGGTTGCGCCGCTCGCCGAAGAGCTCAATCTACTCATCAGCGCCAATCGCGACATTCTCGAACGCGCGCGCACGCAGGTCGGCAATCTGGCGCACGCGCTGAAAACGCCGCTCTCCGTCATCGTCAACGAAGCCGACGCCGCGCCTGGGCAACTCGCACAGAAGGTTCAAGAACAAGCGCAGATCATGCGCGATCAAATCTCCTTTTATCTCGACCGGGCGCGCGCCGCAGCGCGCGGCGGCGCGCTCGGGGCCGCGACGCCGGTTGCGCCGTCGATTGAGGCTTTGCTGCGGGCGTTCAGCAAAATTTACGGCGACAAAGGCGTGATCTTTTCCGGCGGCGCCGATCCGCAATTGCGTTTTCTCGGCGAGCGCCAGGACCTAGAAGAGATGATCGGCAATCTGCTCGACAACGCCGGCAAATGGGCGAAGACTCACGTCACCATCGATGTTTCCATAGAAGCCGCATCGCGGCCGGCGCTGCGCGTCGTCATCGACGATGACGGACCCGGACTTGCGCCGCATTTGCGCATGACAGCGACGCAGCGCGGCCGACGGCTTGACGAGACCAAGCCTGGATCTGGTCTCGGCCTGTCGATCGTCGTCGATCTCGCCGCCGCCTATGGCGGCTCCCTGCAACTCAACGACAGTCCGACCGGCGGTTTGCGCGCGGAACTTCGGTTGCCGGGATTTTGAAGCGCGTTTAGCGCTACTCGTCCTCGAGATCGAAATCGAGAATGGCGACTTGCAGCGTGAAGCTCGAGAGCTTCGGATCGTCAGCCGAGATAACGCCGAGAAATTCGCCGTCGGAATTGAGTTCGACGGAATCGGTCTTGCGCCCGCGCGCCGCGATCGACAGGCGATCATTCTCAAAGAGCTTGCGCAAATAGGATTGCAGCACTTCGCGTCCGACGGGAATTTTCATCTCGAAAGCGAAGGAGCGATCGCCGTCCTCGTCGTCGACCGAGATCGAAGCGATCCTTCGTTCGCCAAGATGCACGGCCGCGTCTTCCGGATTTTTCGGATCGGCGGCGACGCGAATGCCCTCATTGCCGAGCGAACGGCACAGGAAGGACTGTAGTTTTCGTAATTCGGTCTTATCCAAACGCCCGCCCTCGTTCGTCAGTCGGCCTCGTTCCTGTGCCATGAGCGACATCGCCGAGCAAGAGCGCGCGAAAAACCCGACGGCGACGCCGTCGGGTTCTAAGCTTGGGCGGACGTCGCCTTATTCGCCAGCGGCCTTGAGCCGCTTGTTGCATTCGCTCCAATATTTCGGCCAGGTGATTTTTGAATCCGTCTTCTTAAGTTCGGCCTTTTTCGCCTTCCATTCGGCGCCGCATTTTTTCTCGCGCTCGCGCAATGCGGCCTGCGTATCCTTCGCCGGCTTGGCGGCGGGCTTTGCTTCCGTCGTCGCAGGCGGAGCGGGCTCCGCGGGTTTCGCCTCGGTTGCAGGCGGCGGAGTCGGCTTCGACTCGGCGGCGGCGGGCGGCGTCTCCACTGGCTTCGCTTCAGCGGGCTTGGCTTCCGCCGGCTTCTCTTCGGGCTTCGCCTGTTCCGAGAGACGGGCGCGGCAAGCCTTCAGAAAGTCCTGCCAGCTTTGCCCGCCAAGCTCATTAGCGGCCTTGGCGGCCTGATATTGCGATCCGCATTCCTTCAACACATTGGCCTGAGCATGCGCCGCCTGCGAGCCAGCGACGGCGCCGACGGCGAGGGCGAAAAGGCCGGCCGCAGCGTGAGAAACAGCG
>Ga0233425_10005261_pt1 | contig 20623 bp, 20 predicted proteins | sample Watercolumn_Towu_2_FD_181712 | JGI IMG/M metagenome (GOLD analysis project Ga0233425, IMG submission 181712) | Freshwater microbial communities from Lake Towuti, South Sulawesi, Indonesia - Watercolumn_Towuti2014_140_MG | ecosystem: Environmental > Aquatic > Freshwater > Lake | place... | reverse complement strand
GCTTCGCGAAGCGCGCCTCCACTGTCGCCAGGAGCTCATCAGCCGTAAATGGCTTTGTCAGATAATCATCGGCTCCAAGCTCCATCCCCTTTCGCACGTTCTCCCTGTCTGAAAGCCCGGACATGAAAAGGTATTGTTGGGCTAGATCTTTCTCGCGCTGCAACGCCTCCTCCACCCGCTTGCGCTCGGTGATGTCTTCTGCGATCCCGACTATGCGCATTGGCTTGCCGTCCGGATTCAGGATTGGAAACGCCCTGGCGAATATCCAGCGAATAGACCCGTCCGCTCGCACGATTCGGTATGGCGTGAAGTCGGGCGTGGCGCTCCTGCCGTGACTCTTGGCATCGATATCCAACCTAACCACCTCCCGGTCATCCGGATAGAGGGCATCCAGCCAGGATAGAGGCTGCTCGTAAAGGCTCTGAACAGTCCGCCCCCAAATCCGTTCGTAAGCGGGACTAACGTAGTAAACCTCACTCCAGTCTGCTGCCCCCACCCAAAACACCTCATTGATGGTCTCAGCGATCTCGCGGAACTGCTCCTCGCTCTTCCGCAACTCCGCCTCCGCCCGCTTCCGATCCGTGATGTCCGCCGTCGTAGCGATAAATGCAACCGGGTTTCCATCACTCCCAAGCACGGCGGAGGAAGACAAGGTGGCAGGGAACCTGCTTCCGTCACGGCGGACAAAGGTGTACTCTATTTCGTGAATACTGCCTTCTAGTAGTGTCCTCTGCAGATTTTCTATTGCTCGCTCGTGATCTTCAGGCACGATGAGATCCAATGCTGTCCTGCCTACGATATCCTCCATACGCTCAAAGCCGTGAAGCTCAAGCGTGCCCTGGGAAGCAAAGGTGATCTTCCCCTGTAGGTCGGTCATGGTGATGGCATTAGGGGAGGTTTGCACTAGTGTGCGGTACAACCTCTCTGATGCACGCAGCGCATCCTCTGCCTGCGAGCGTTGCGCCATGTCGTAGCGCAAATGTTCCGTCTCGCGCCCGCGCCAGATCAGGATCAGGCCCAACCCACCGACCAGCACGAACACCATCCCGACCAGTCCCACCCCCCACGCCTTTTCCCGCAACGGCGCGTAGATTTCCTCCTGGTCCACCTTGGAGACCATGAACCAAGGCATGTCCGGCACCGCGCGCACCGTCGCGAGCACCGGCACACCGCGGTAGTCCATAGTTTCGAACGTGCCGACCTGGCCCAGCGCACCCCGCACGGCGGGTAACTCGGTGCGCGTCAGCGGCACCCGCAACAACAGCGCGGTGTTTGTGCGATGGCGCAATTCATTCAGGTAGAGGGCATCGTCGCCGTCGCGCCGGACCAGCAGGTTCTCCGCGGTGCGGCTCGACGTCGGCCACGATTGGATGAGGGGGTAGAGGAATCGGTACGGGTCGATTTCGAGCAGGATAACGGCGAGGAGGGCGGAGGGTTTGGCGTCAATGGTTGAAGTGGCACGGGCGAAGATGGGAATGGCAAGGTTGATGTGAATGTCACCGGAGTCGCCGCGGTGCAGGTCTGTCATCTGGACGCGCGGATCTCGCAGGACATCGCTGACGTGACTGTGCATCATGGGGACGGGGCGGTCTTCGTCGTCCGGCAGCATCAATCGCAGTTCGCCCCGCACGTCGAACAACGCGACGCGGCTGTATTGGTCGCTTTTGAGCAATGTCAACCACCGGATGAGCTCCGTCTTCGCTGCCGGGTTACGATCGTTGAAGAACGCCTGCACGTCGCGCCCGACGAAAGGGGCCTGTCCGAAGAACGTGGCGTCGTCATACCGTTCTTGGCGCCATTGGGAAATCTGCCGGACCTTGAGGTCGGCAATGGCGTTAAGTGTGGCTTCCACTTTGCCGCGCTCCTCGCCGATTTGCGCCCGGAAGTAGAACCATCCCGTCACGGCTGCCGCGCCTCCAACCATCGCACAGATTGTCACCGCCCACCACCCTGTCCGTCGCGGTGGCGATTGGAGTTCAGGGAGCGGTGCCCTCGCACTTATGGCCAACAGCGACGCGCCGAGCAGAATGAACGCGATCGCCGTCGGCAACGCCATCGGCACCAGACCCCCCCCGTAAAGCAACGGCGCCCCCGAACCGTAGCTGACAAGCACAGTGCCAGCGCTCAACAACATGACCAGCGTCAGAACACGCGCCACATAGCGCGCCGCAGCGCGGCCCGCCAGCGCGGGTGATTGCAGCAGCAATGCCCCCGAAGCCAGTACAAACGCGAGCGCCGTCATCGGCGACATACGACCCACCGTAATACCTTTGAGCGTTGTGTCCGTTGGCGCTAACCACTGCTCGAGGGGCAGGTCGAAGCCGAGCAACACCTGCGCGAAACGCGACGCGCCTGTTGCCAGCGCCACCCCGACCGCAACGAAACAGAACCATGCACCCGCTCGTCCCCCCGCCTCTCGCGCCCGGATGAACACCGCCGCACCCAACAAGAGAAACAGCAGAGCCGTGCTGGGCGCCATGGGGATGAAGTCGCTGCCGAGCGTGCCCATCTGCCAACGGCCGGCCAACCAAGTGCCGAGCACCAGCAAGGCGATGCCGGCGACGATCAATGCGCAGACCGCTGCCGTTCGGCGCCCCAGGGTCCTGACGTTGAGTTGTGTGTTCATATCATGGCCTCAGTCACAATGGGAAATGCATCTCTGCGTTTCCCCGCAGTTGAACGCGCCAGCGCGATGTTGGAGCGATGGCGCCAAGCGTACGGTGGGTCTGCGCGCTATCCGTTCCCTTTCCAGACAATACACGACGAAGGACCCAGCAACGGTGAGCAACACCAAAGTCTGAAAGAGATAACGAAAGCGGGGTGGAACATCTGAGGAAAGGAACGTGGCACCCATAGGAGACTCCTATAATGGTGACTTCAATCGTTCCAGCGAGATACAACATGGGTGAATTGCTGTATATATGAAAAAGAGAGAAAAAGATCAATGAAGCAGAGGCCTTTGGCAACGCAGGATTCGGGCCACCGGGAATCGGGATCAGACAAGTGGCACCCACAGTGAGCCCCGGAAGTTATATCGGCGGCGCAGATTTGCTCCCGTGTGAGCCCAACCACGCTGCCGAATGTACTTGTGCGAGGGCGGAGCTACTCCGGACGCGCTCCCCTTCGATCACGTGTTTGTAGAATTTACACCTCCGTCCCCGCATGACGGACGCTAGCCACGCGAGAGCTATCATTTGGCAGGCTATTCAAGCCTGATCAGCCGCAGGCTTGTCGCGCAAGACTGGCATACCATATGCTCAAGCTATGCCATATCTTGAGACGTATGCCTTCTATGATACTATATCGCTTTGGAATACTGCTGATGATCGTCACAATATCCAACGCGTGGGGACAGACCCAAAGCAGCGTCATCCAGTCTGTCACAGTTGAAGTGAAACCCATTTCAAAGCTGGTGGTAGTTGGTAGCCCCAGGCCGCTCATGATTACAGACGCCGTCGTTCCTTCTGGTTCCCTCGCTGTCAGCGACGAAAGTTCCAGATACAGCCTTGTCACAAATCTCGACAACATGAAGATCGTTGCTTCGGTCAATGACGGAATGCCAAAAGGGACAAGGCTGACGATCAACTTGTCAAGCAGTAAGGGAGCAAGCGCCGGGTTCGTCGACATATCGGAGGCCACGAACCCAGTGGATGTTGTAACGGGTCTCAGCAGAACGAGCGATCTGAATCAATCGATCAGCTATGCATTTGCAGCGAATCCAGATGTATATGATGTTCCAACCCAATCCCGCATTGTCACTCTTACACTGACAGACTGAGGAGAATGCCGTGAAACAGTGTGCATCCATATGCTCAACCATTCTGCTGGTCGCAGTCCTCACCTGCACAGCGAGCGCTCAGAGATCAAGCTCTGCGACGCAGACGGTGACGTTCGGCGTTCACCGTTCTTACGAGCCAGTGATCAGCACTTCACAGCTTTTGCAGGTTGCTGCATATGCATCGAACGGTCCTCAGATAAATGCACCCCTCCCTGCGAAGATCACCGTCACAGTCCTTTCAACGTCCTCGCGGAATAGCACCTCGCTGGCCGAGCCACAGAGATCGCTTGAACCATCGATTCCCAATACAGCTGTTGCCGGATCGCAGCTCCACACATCCGAAATTCAAAGCTTGCTCACATCATCTCACGGGCAATGGCCCATCGTGATCACTATCACTGAGTAGAACCTCAGAAAGGCATTCCCTTCAGCCGCTGGAAATCGGGCGTTGATTCTTTCTTGACCATTGCAGGTCGTGGAGAAACTTGCGAATTTGGTTCTAGTGAGTAGTTATTGCCCGGATAGCGAAATTGGCATCTTGTGGTTGGGGAGCAGAAGCGATTCGCGGAGAGCGGATCATGCTCCGACGGTATCCAGGACCGCTCTTGGATATTTCGCCGCGACGCAGAGAAGTACGCGGGCGGCGCCTTCGGGTTTTCTTCTGCCTTGTTCCCAGTTCCGGAGCGTCGCCGGGCTGATTCCAAGCAGCTCCGCAAACTTCTGTTGGGTAAGCCCCAAGTGCCGGCGAATTACCGAAACGTTCGGCCTCTGAATACGAAATGTCCTACTCGGAGTCTTCTTGCCTCGCACAATGGCTCCAGCCTGCTCAATACTCGTCACTAGCTCATCAAATGTTTCCTTCTTCATCGTATCTCCTTCGTCGCAATTGATCTTAGTATCTTGAGCTGATCCTAGCTCAGATCGCTCCGTTCATTCTTCCTAAATACAAAAAGCATCAGTATTGTATCTTTAGGTTTCAGCCAATAATAGATGATTCTTGTTCCTCCCCGCTTTCCCTTGCCTGAGATCGTCCATCGCAGATTCCGCAGTCCATGGCTGCCCGGAATGACGTCGCCAGCATCCGGGTGTTCTGACAAGAAATGCTGTAACTCCCGATATTCATCATCGGACAGGGTCTCTAGCACTCGTCTTGTGAACACCGGGGTCTCTACGATGAGTATATGCTAATATACGCCATTGGCGTATATTTGTCAAGTGGAACATCTTATCACTGTTGGTGGTTGGTAAGACGGAAGAACTCGATAAGCGACCTCTGCGCCGGTTGCCGCTGATGCATTTGCGTTTGTGAGGGTCTGAATGGCGGCTTCGGTGGCTCCATCCCAGGAAGTGAAGTTGACACGCTGCGTCGATAGTATATCTTCCGTTTGGGGAGCGATCGCGCTGTTCCGGCCAGTCAAGCAAAGAACAACGGCCGCCAGAATCAGCAGAAAACGCCAAGATCTGAGGCGTGCCCTTTTCATGCTCGGCCCTTCAGTCCAGGTCTAGGCTGATAATCAAGCATGAATTTTCAGGGTGCAGAGGATCCAGTGAACGACGGTAAAAACCGGCTTCGCGGTCGTCAACAATGGCTTGGATCTTCAGAACATTTTTCTTTTGTTCGTTCACGTCTCTGCAAGTCCAGTGAGCTCGAGTCGAAAGGGAAGCTTTAATGCGGGCATTGAGATAAGGCCTCTCGTTCATCTGCGCTGCAACATACTCTTTGCCCAGGCAGTGTCAAGGTGAGCGAATTGGCACAATCACGCAATCAGCCCGGCCAAATACGGAGACTTGAGACGAGCATTTATAGAAGAAATCTCATATCTTGTGAACGAGGAACTCATGAATCGACCAAACCTTCACAGCAAGCGCGTGGTTGCTATCTGTGGCAAATATCACGTAGCCACGGTAAGCCTCTTCGGCTCGCACGCTCGTGGTAAAGCCAAGAAAACGAGTGACATTGATCTACTCGTTTCGTTCTCGCGCCCAGTTTCGCTTCTGCACATGGTGAGTTTGGAGCGGGAGTTGACCGAAGCGTTGGGGCGCAAGGTTGACCTCCTGACTGAAGCATCTCTGAGCCCCTACCTCCGCGACCAAATTCTGAAGGAACGACAGCTTGTCTACGCAGCGTGACGATTCAGTCTATCTCAGGCACATCCGAGACGCCATTGCAAAAACCCAGACGTACGCTAAGGGCATAAGCAAGTCTACATTTCTGAGCAATACTCTGATTCAGGATGCGATCATCCGGCAGATTGAGATCATGGGGGAGGCGGCAAAGCGTGTGTCAGAGAAGACGAGGTCCGAAAACGTCCGCGTTCCGTGGCAGGATATCGCGGGAATGCGTAACAAGCTGATACACGACTACTTCGGTGTGGATATTGAGAAAGTATGGTTCACTGTCAGAAGAGACATTCCTGAGTTGAAGAAACAAATCGATCGCATACTCAAGGCTCTTTGATTCGCCCCCTGCACCCAACCTCCTTCATCCTGCGCGATCAGCAACGCGACAACGAGACGGCAACGGCCCGATATGCTTCTGAGAAGGAAGTTTCTTTCGTCAATCCCCAGCTGGTTGAACTCCAGAATGAGCAAAAATCGCCAAGATCTGAGGCGTGCCCTTCTCATGCTCGACCCTCTAGTCCAGGTCTAGACTGATAATCAAGCATGAATTTTCAGGGTGCAGGAAGATCCCGTTAGGGCTACTTGATGAGACTCAGGAGTGATATTGTGATTTGGTGATTCCTGAGTTTGTTGAATTTGCTCGGAAAATTGCGAGAATAGTTCTAGCACAACATTGATACCTTTGGTTCGATAACTCGGTTCTGTGTAAACAAGCTTTCCTGGGAAGATCGAACTGAGCAGCCTACTCTTACCGTCCAGAGTTGCCCCTCTGTAAAGTTCACCGAGATTGTTTAGCATTGAGACTGCGAAGCGTAAGTACTTCACAAAATCACCATCAGCAGCCATCAACTCCGCCTTCCGAATTTCGAGTTCTTGAATTCTCTTCCTGATCGCCTTTGACATTCTGTTGTAATCTTCTGCGGTGATCTCACCGGCCACGAACTTATCATCCAGCACAATCAGTCTTGATCTCTGGCTGGCAAGATCGGTTTCTGATTCTTTGGTTTTTTCCGCTCTTTCAGTCTTCCTCGTGTTATAAATGTCTTCCGCAATGGCGAGGAACAGGCGCTCGACCGCAGGAGGTGTTTTGAACGATTGAAGGAATTCCATAAGCTCCTTTTCCGCAATCTCAACTCGAACGCTTTGACAATGGTGCTGGCAGTGATAGTAGAGATAACGTCCTCCGTTGCCTTTCGAAGCACTACCTGTGAGCGGCTTTCCACAGTGTATGCAATCGATGAAGCCGCGAAGTGGAAACTCGGGATTATCATGTCTCGGCTGACGAGATTGTGATCCTCCGTCTAACATCATTTGTACTTTTTGAAATAGACTTTCTGGCACGATAGCTTCGTGCAAGCCCTGCACCAACTCTTCCTTCTCGTCGTTCCAAGCTGGCACAGGTATCATGCCCATGTAGATGGGGTTTCGTAACAAGCGAGCAAACTGACTCTTGGAACACTTCAAGCCTTCCTTAGCCAACAACTTGCGTATCGCCTCAAGTGTAAATGTGCCCTGAGAGACTTCCTCGAATGCACGCTTGATCAGATGAGATGTGGGGCCGGGTACGAGAAGTGGCTTGTCCTTCTCGTCCCGCTTCGTGACATAACCTTTGGGAGGGTGATGAACCCATCTGCCTTCCTTCATGGCTCGTCTCATCCCACTTCGCGTGCTCATCGCCCTTCTGTCGTTGTCCACCTCCGGTACGGCCAAGTAAAAGGCAAGGAGTATTTTTTGCTCCGGTATGTTGGAATTGATCGGTTGTTCGACTGCATTCACCGTCACGCCCAGCTTGGCAAAATACTTGATCATGTTGTAAGCATCGCCAGTGTTTCGAGTGAACCTATCCCATTTCACAAAGAGGATTTCATCGATCTCATCCTTGTGAGTTCGTACGAATTCCATCAATTCCTTAAACTGCGGTCTGTCAAGGGTCTTTGCCGAATGATCCTCAACATAGACTTTGATGACCTGTCTGTTTGTGGCCACACACCACCTTCGTAGCATTTCTTCCTGAGCAGCCAGGCTGTAGCCAAAGTCTTTTTGATCTTCAGTCGAGACCCTCACGTATAAGACTACGACTATCTTTTCTCGCTTCTCCTTTTTCAACCGTTTCATATGCTATCTCACCTATTTTATAGAGGATTTCCTTGAGCTGCGATATCTGTTCATTGCTGTTGGTTTCGCATTCGCCTTTGAGAATCTCCTTGCACTGATTTATCGTAAGCATGATGCACCGCTCCTTGCATCAATGCGAAGCCGAGGATCTTGGCACATGCACTGAACTGCTTTGTATCGGGCATCATTACCGGACTAGATATGAGGCAGTCCATTTGGTCTTCCGAATTGGTTGGAGTTTGGTTAATATATCTTGACGTCAAGCCTTGTCAAGAGAAAAGATTACAGCGTGTATTTTTCGTAGAGCCATGACAGTTTTACAGAATCGCATCGACTGTATTTCACACTTCAATTGCTATGCCGTCGCACCAAGCACTTGGGAGCAAATCAGATGCCCGCCTCAGTTCCAGTGTATTCTAAAGGAGCAGGTTTCCCAACGACTGTCATGAGATGAAATAGGAGAATAGGTGAACACTGCCCTTTGGGCTATGCAGAGGCGTTGCCTTTCATTATAGACTTCGGTAGTTTTGGATGTACAGCTAAGCCCAGATGTGTCTGCGGAGTTGGGGCTAATGCCGGGATCGAATGACCTCTGGATTCGTGATGACGATGATAGAGGTCATGTCGTTTTAGATGGGCGGGCGTCCCAATCTTTCTGACGTTCAGGTTCTTGAAACCAGAAAGGAGGAGTCAGTGAATAGTATGAGCGATAGAACACGCGAAAGGATAATTGAGCTGATCAAGGAGGGTGAAAAGGTCGAAGCATGCAAACTGTATCGACAAGAGACTGGGGCGAGTCTGTTGGATTCAAAATCATTCGTTGACGACCTGGCAGCGCAGAATCAGGCCGAATCAAGCGCTCCGATAAACGATGAGAAGGCAGCGACGGCACCCAGTGGTGCGGCAATCCGCAGGCATAGTTGGGAAGATTCCGCAGATGAAGCCGACTCACCTACGTCTAGCATCGTTGGAGCACTATTCTTTGCTTTGGTAGCATTGATCGTCATCCTTGTCTACCTCGCAGGCCCTAGCGGGAACAATCCTCCATCTGCCCCTTCTCTCTCCAGCGCTGCGTCGCCTGAATCCGCAAACGAGGGATCTGCCTCCCCTTCGGTTGACAAGCCCACCCAGCGGAAAGACAAACAAGGGCCTAGCCCCGCCGAATCAGATCCTCACGTATATCCCGGAGACCAAGCCATTGTCGACTCGAGAGCCGGAATGATACTACCATTGACGACGAGCAGGGAACTGCTCAATCAGTGGATTAGAGCCGCATCTTTAAACGACGAAATCGGAGTTAAGGAGATCCAAGAATCTGATGGAATCTTTTACACACCTCAGAGGACCAGGGTCTTGTTGCTTGAGGTGAAGGGTGAATTTCCAGAGCCATTAGTAGCAAAGGTCAGGGTGCTCGAGGGTAGACAGCTCGGCCGCACCGGATGGGTTCAATATGATTGGCTTCGAAGTCGCTGATGAAGCATCCTGATTCCGGTGGTATGCTCGCCGGAACACTGGAGGCCGAGTTTAGCACCACAGAATCCAAGAATAACTCTGCAAATAGTTGCATTTAGATTCGCCTCCGCAACATCTAGTATGTCAGCAACCCGGAGCTTACCCCTGAAATACCGATACGTTTTCGGGGTTCCAGAGTTCTCCTAGTTCTTCAAGTCCTTCTCCCTTGATCGGACAAAATCTGTAATGATGTAGTAGTTTTGCCCTGAACGTACGAAAACAAGCGATGCAATTACCTCGTCTTTCACGAAGGCTTTTGATGTTTCTGTACCATCAATAGCAGTGTACCCCGCGATTAACAAAGCTTGCTGATTCAGGAGAAACGACGTACTCGCCATTGTCAAGCTGCCATAGGTCTCTGACATTCGAATTCGAACTATACGGTCAGCAACCACGAAAACAGTGATGGAGGCTATCCCGCTTTGGAAATGAAGTGCTTTGATTGCTGCATTCACGTTTTCCGTCCTTGACGGCTTCCCTAAGGTTCTCCTTGCTAGCACAACTGGCTTGCCAATGAAGGATTGGAGGAGAATTCCTTTGAGTTGTGTTCTCTGTCTAGTGTTATTTGCTCCAAGATTCTCCATGGTGAGTCTTTTTCTGTCTGTGGATATGAGTGAGTTGGATATCGTGAGGAGATTAAGTATTGCCCGCCGTATTGCGATTTGTGATCTCGTGCAATTGATTGCGTGATTGGAATGTTCGTGTTTGTCAAATGGTATAGTTTTGTGGTATGCCCTTTGATGGGTTTGATGTGCGGAGGGGAGGTGATGATTGTGATAGTGGTTTCTCATTGGATTTCCGAGGATGCGATTGAAGTTTGGAGCTGGGATTGAGGTAGGATTGGGGGAACGCTTGAGAAGTCGGATGTAAAGACCCGGTTAAGTTCGTATATTTTAAGAAGCCCAATGAGAGACTGGTTGGAAAATAGTCTCGTTAGGGCTACAAGCTGCACCCTGAAAAAATCTCCCCTCTTTGCAGGGAGAAAATCATCCCCCCTTTTTGAACAGGGCTACTGCCTGCACCCGGTAGATTCGGGTCCTCCGCTAGCGCCCCCGCGACTGGTCCTCTTTTATATTCTGATTGTACTCCTCCAGACTGTTCACAGGATTGTGCCCGATCGGGCAAAAGGCACGGTGCAAATCTATGTCAAAAAGAATTACGAGACTCGAACATCAGCTGGTCGATGCGCGACCAACGTACGGATTTCTGGATCGTAGCGCAGGCTTCTCCAGAACGCAAGGCGAGCAACCAATAGCTCGATAGCAGTCTTTATCAGGTGAACAACATACTAGACTCCCTATCTAGTGTCGGAGCGCAAAAGCACCTTGTGGATACGGAGGTCTCTTAGTGCAGGCGTTGCGGATGTCACCGAAATGTGACCGACTTTCAGCCCCGAAAAGGGAATCCCCTAATGAACAGGGGATTGTGCGAGTGCTGGTTCAGCTACAAAGCAATTATCTATTAGCCTGCAGCAGGAGCGTCTTTCTTTCCGAACACTGTTGACAGGATGACACCATAGATGACAAGCTGGACGATCCCGACGAGAGCTCGTTGAAGCGCCAATGAGAAGGGCATCGGCATTGAGGCGTGCAGGGCAAAGCTGTACGTAACCGACGTCAGTAACGAGATATAGAATCCATATCGCACCCCCTCCATCACCCCTTTTCCTTCGTGGCCTTTCGAGAATATGAATGTGAACGCAAACGCGAAGACGAAGTAATCGATGAGAACGATCCAGGTCTTTGTCTCTTCTGGCGGGCGGAAGAGGTTCGGCAGACTTTGATAAGTCGTAGCGAACAATACCGAGTGTTCTAGATATTCCAGCAGGAGCAAAACCAAATAGACCAAGACAAACCCGAGCAGCAGTTTCTTGTTCATATATCCTTCAAATATTGTTGGATACTCTGACGATCGCAATAGCCCTCCTTGTTCAGCGAACCTTTATTTCAACATCGCCTGTACAGTCAGCGAGCGCTGGTTTGGCGATCCTTGGGCGGCATTGTTCTGCGGCAGTACTGTCTATGTCTGCTTGTTATACTGGAAGTAACAGCAGTCGTCACCTAGCATTTGACATTTGGTACGGATCAATTGTTGCTTGCGCGACTTTGCCATCGCGTAGTCAGGATGGCAGATCACAGCGTAGCCGATGTCGGCCTCCCCTGTTTCGCGGAACGTTTTCGCCCAGAGACACTCGGTATACTTCACAATACGGACTTCCTTGGTGTCCTCGATGAGCTCCCGCTTGATGATGTGATTCCAGAACTCTTTGTCGAGAGGGGCGAAAAAGCGCTTTTGGACTTCCGGCTGCACCCAAGCTTCGTCAATTGCGGTCTTGACAATTTCTAGGAACTTGTCCTTGCCGAAGTGGTTCGAGAGTGCCACCAAAGCAATGGCAAGCTGAGAGTGAAAGTAGGTGAATTGGAACATCTGCTCATAGGTCATGCCCACACGCTCTGAGATGCGCTCCTTGAATGACCTAGCGGTTTGACTCTCTTGTCCTTCAGCAGACGATGCAAGCCCAGTGCAACCAAGACAGAGGGAGGTAATGCCCGAGAAAGTGTGTGCTAGAAATTGCCTTCGATCCTCAGTGTCAGACTGAATGGGACTGTTCATTCTACCTCCTGTCAACAATTGGCCACATGTGAGAACGCCCACAGCATCCCAGCTACAGTATTCACCTGCCGCTTGGAAGCGACTGATGGACCTGGACAAACTTCCAACCACGGCTGCTATTCTGAAGGACAAACGTAAAATGACCTCGCAAGTCAACTGACGTGCCGGCTGAGAAAGTCAACTTCTCATAAAATCCCGTGGTGATGGTAGCCGCGTCCTTGGCCAAGACGATGACTTGCGGATCGATCCACGCCAACGAATCGATCGATCGGAGCATCTTCAAATGCGATTGGAGCATTCGATGCAATGAATCACGGCTCGGATAGTACTCGTCGTTGCTGGCAAGGACAAATCCTGGCGTGTCCAGGTAGTAGTCTATGACCCGATCGGCATCGAGAGATTTCACGGCCTGGGAGTAACCGTCGAGAACAAGTTTGACGGAATCCGCAACTGCCGCTTTTTGTTCATGGGTCAAAGGCTCTTGACCTCGTCCACAACCGACGGCAAGTAGGACGAGGAACAGACAAATGTGTTTGAGATATGCTGCCATATATACCTCACTACAGTGTTGTGTGTTGAAAGGTTCGAACAAAAGAATGTCACGCCAGGCTGCGGGCCGCACGGCAACGTGAAAACACTTTACTTCTTCTTATCCAGAGCCGGCAATGGCAACTCCGAGTTGGCCATATCAATGGCCACCTTCCACGACCCGTTCGCTTGACGTTTCCACACCTCGAGATATGTCCCCTTGCCAACTTCCGGTCTGCCTCCGGGAGTTGTAAGACGCTCACTGTACGATCCGTACACATATGCAATACTTCCAGCTCCATGGATCTCAAGCAGCTCAACGTTGAAATCACTAAAAGCAGGGTGATCCTTGAGAGAAGCCATGATAGCGTCTTTGCCTTTGAGCGCAGTCGAATTGGGCCTACTGACGATGGCATCCTCTGTATAGTAGAGTGTGATGTAGGCGTTCCAGTCTGCGGATGTGTTGGCAATATTCAGTGCTTGCTTGATGGTCTCGCGGATTGCCTGTTGATCCGCCTCAGAGAGCTCGGACGGTGTTGCAGGCTGGCATCCAAGAGTCAATCCAACAAGCAACATGCAAAATAAGACTGAAAGGAGTGTGAGGTTCGATGCTGGTTTCATGCGGAGTTCCTTTCCTGAGTCTAGTCTTTCACCGCAGATTGTGTGCTGTCGACGCCATATGAGTTCCATTCAAATTGCCAACTACTCGCGTCAGATGTTCTAAAGACTCCCATCCCTTTGCCGAATGCCTTGGTGGACTTTCCTCCGGCCAATGGAGTCATGCTTTGAGTGTATGTGAAGCTTGCCACCACGCGCTCCCCAATGATTCGGATGTCTTTGAACTTGAAATCTTCGTGGAAATCGTAGGTCTTGTAGAGATCCGTGAGAGTCGTTCGAATCCAATCCTTGCCATACTGGATTGGCTCGCCCGCTGAGACGGTGATCAGGTCAGATGCATAGTACTTGAGCACACCGTCGATGTCTTTCGCGTCTATGGCCGTTCGATGCCCGGCTTCCATGGCCCGTAGTTCTGATTCTACCTTGGACGGATCAAGCGGGGGCCCAGATGACGGCTTGGCACATCCCGTTACAAGACATAGGAAACCAATCATCAACAGCGAGAGTTGGTAGACAGCGGACAACACAACAGAATTCGCAAAACGACGGTAACGGGACATGTTCGCTCTCCTCTATTGTGTCGGTGGTTGGATGACACTTAACCAATAGTATCGGTCGAGATCACGAAAAGGCCTAGAGAGGAATCTGATCATCTCGCTGTTTACTAACTCTGACCGCTCAATTGGAACAAGATGAGTCGCACCCGGCACTATGAACAACTGTGAATGAGGCAGGCATGTGAAGAGTGCAACTGTCTGATCCATATTGATTGCGTCACGGTCACCTACAACGATGAGCGTCGGCGTGGTGATCGTTTTCAGCTGGTCCTTTATGAGATTCGGGTGATTCTCCATTAGATCGTTGAGTTTCTTTTTGACAACCGGGCTAAGCCTGTCCATTCCTTTCTTGTACTCCTTCATCAACGCTATCGCCTTCGTCATTCTCGGATCGTTCGCCTCCATGACAACACTGTCAGGTGGTGCCATCCAATTCTCGTGGGTGTAATTCGCACCGATCGCGACAAGCTTCTTGACCTTAGCACGGTGAGCAAGCGCAAGCTCGAGCCCGATGTTCCCACCGTCGCTCCAACCAACCACGTGAACAGATCCCAGATTCAGCTTGTCGATCAATTCGCTCATGTCGGAAGCCATCAATGCATATGTGATCTCCTTCTGCGAGTCCGTCGATTGTCCCTGGCCTCGGCTGTCCACCGCAACGACTTTGAAATGCCTGGACAGCGCAGGAATCTGATAAACGAAATTGGCGATCGATCCGCTGTTACCATGCAGCAAGAGAAGAGGGTCTCCCGCTCCATAGACTTCGTAGTACACTTTGATATCGTTCACCTCAATATACTTCCCCACTTTCTTGTTAGAGCCGTAGCTTGTTTGGCACTCAGCGGGGATGCTGACTGAGAGCAGGAAAATGGTTGCTGCGACAGACGTCATGATTCTCATGGCCGTATCTCCCTAGTTTGTCGTTCGCCGGATTATGATCTACCGTGCCCGTGCCCCCGACCTAGCCAGCTTTTCCTTCGGCGAAACGCTTTCTCAGATTTTCGAGTGAGGTCACAATGATCTTGTCCCACTGGGCCCTCATGAAGAGGGAGTCAAGCAGAGGACCGAGTAGTGGAATCGGCAGCTGGTATTCAAGAGCATAGGTGAATCTGGTGCCAGCGCTTGTCGGAGTGAAAGTCCAGTAGGTCCGATGGGGCATCCCCTTCGTTGCGACGCCTGTCCAGCCTCGATTCTCGATGAAGCCATGAACCTCCGTTTCAACACTGGCCGAAACGCCCATGAGTCGGGCTTTGTACGCATAGCGGGCACCGTTGCCCCGGGTGATCGCCGTTGTCGGATTGAACGCTGATACTCCTTCAAACCACTCGTCCCATTTGCGGTGATCAGATGCGTAGTTGAACACCTTCTCGATTGGAGCATCGATCACGATGGTATGTTCAATTCTAGTCATAGGACGACCTCCTCACTTCGAAAAGACAGCTCTCAATCCTCTTGTGAGAGCCGCCGGAAACACCGAGATGTGCGTTTCATCGGGAAATTCGAGCACAATCCAGCGAAGATTTTCATATTTCCTCGAGGCGATGACCTTGTTGAACTCTCGCCAGGGCTGTATGATGTCATCGGTGTCTTCCAGACCTATGCTTGTGAACACAGTTGCAGATATTGACTTTTGATGTGAAAAGAACTCGCTCTCATACGTGAACGCGCGTTTGTTGTCCCAGATCAGCGCTGGTCCCGATATGATATACCGGCTGAACATCGATGGATCGGTGAAGAGCACGTAACTGGCAAACACGCCTCCGAACGAAATTCCCACAATCGTGCGGTCATTTGGAATCGTTCGATATGTCTTCTCAATGAAAGGAAAGAGCTCGCTCTTCAAGAACGATCTAAACGCCTCGCCTCCACCTGCGTAGCGCCACTTGCTCCCCCAAATGCCGGAAGTGTCTCTTGTAGGAAGGTAGTCACGCGTTCGCTTGTCCCACCACTGCTTGTTGGTTCCTCCATAGGAAATCCCTACGACAATGACCTGAGGCAGTTCTCTCGACCAACTGAGCCAGTTGACTGCATCACGCGCCATACCAAAGGACTTGTCTGAGTCGAGAAGATAGACGACAGGAAATGAGCCTGACGAACTTGCATAAGAGCTGGGGAGGGCCACCACAATTTGAAATGTGTCCGCCACTGCTTCGGCCGGCAAGACATGCATAACTGTATTACTCAGCTGAACGGCGGCGGGAGGTAGCTGCGGTTGCGCAAACAGGCAACCGACCACAAGGATGGTCAGGAGCAAAAGTTTCCGCATTGGGATGCCTCATCTGGAGAAGAAAGTTCGACACATGGTTATTAGATGCTTTCAACGACTCGGCCTGATTGACCTTGGCGAGTTCTTCGCTCGTCTCTTTGTCCCGACATGAACTCAGGCCACAGCCAGCAATTTGCGGTTGGTTGTCAACGCGCTGTGCTCTAAATCTTGGCTCTTTGTATCACCCGCGTGGCAGATTCGTGACGGCAAAATATCTTCACTTCACCAAAGCCATGGCGCCGACCTTCAAGAATGAAATCAACGGATCACTGGGACTCACAGCTTCGAGTCGATACAAGTAGATGCCGCTCGGATACCGGCTCCCATCCCACGTCACAGCGTTGTATCCAGCCCTTTCAACTCCATCAACGAGAGTGCTCGTAAGCTGTCCAAGGCAATTGTAAATCCGTAAGGTGACCCTGCAGTCATACGGAAGCTCGTACCGAATGATCGTGGTCGGATTGAACGGATTCGGATAGTTCTGGTTGAGAGCGAACCGATTTGGCAGCTGTGTTGGTTGGGTCCCAACCTCATCCTCTTCGGCAAAGCCTTTCTTCAGACCTGAACCGACTACTTTCACGCCATCCGTCCCGACAATTCGCCGCGCCCAGATTGTTCTGCCGCTCAGAGTAGCGGTGACATCTTCTTTCCGTATGTCGGCATCTTCTGTCCGGAAATGCAGAAGCAAATCCAGGTCCCCATCGCCGTCAACATCCTCGATGTGTCCCTGGCCATGGCATTCCACTGCTTCACCCGGCCCAAATCGGACAGAGAGCGGTGCCACCGTTGTAGCGTCGAAGGTCGGCGTGCTCAGAACCGCTACCGGGATCACACCGTTTGCTCCCGTGTTGATTACATTTTGACTAATGCCGGGCTTGATGTCGATTACGATTTGTGTCGCCGGAGTCATCGTAGCATAATCGTACGAAAGGAATGCGCATATTTTCGGATTTGACGCCCCAAAGGCAGCGACCAGATCGTTCATGACCGATGAGAGCAGCTTGTCAGATTCGGCGATCGCATGCGACACAACTTTCAGCGCGATTCTCTTGGGCTTTCCGCCAATCGAGATGTCCTCAACGCCTTCGAGAAAACTGAACTTATTCATCAGTGAGGGGATGCCATAGAGAGGCCTTCCATTCACGACAGTCAGCCGTATGTCCGCAGATGATGCACTCAGGAGTGAGAGGTAGGGATCTTGATAGAATTTCGGAACCACCATCAGATTGGCATTCATCCCTGGCGAGATTGACCCTCTTCGATCTTCGAGACCCAGAGCCCGCGCTGCGTTCCTCGTGACGAATTCGACGAGCTGCTTCGGAGAAATGCGATTACTCCAGAGCTTCTCGTTCAGCCAACCTGCAAAGCTTAGTTCTGCGAGGACGTCGGGCTTCCCCGACTCGGTCCAATCGGGTGCGAGTGCGATATTGACTCCGGCTGCAAGCGCCGCGGGAATGTCAGCCGTTGCGGTGTAGAGCGACCAGTTGCTGCTTGGCGACCAAACCAAATGGGCACCGACCCCGGCCATCTCCGAGAACTCGGACTGTCGCAGGGGTATTCCGTGAATAAGCATTGTCCGGCCATCAAGCATGTTCAAACTGCGCCATGCATCGAACTCCTGCAGAGCTGTTTGCGTTCTCCCTTCTGCGAGATGGACTGCGAACCTCCTCCAGTACTCATTGCTTCGTTGCTGCCAGAAAGCGGAACTTCTCGTGAGAGGGAAAACATCCGAGTAGATCAAGCCCGGGAATCGTTCAGCGTTGTTGATGCCGATGCCTTGTCTTGCGAAAGAATCGTACTGATAGTCACTGCAGTTGAATCCCTGAATCGTCGTGGTGCCGGAGCAGAGCGCTCGTACTTCTGCCAGCTTGAAGAGATTCGCCTGGTTCGCGTTTGCACCTCCAAAGTTCATGATGCTCTGGAACTGTGACTGCACTTGACTATACAGGGGTGTCCCTTGCCAACCGTACCGGTCGGAGAATGTCGTCTGGAAAGGAATTCTGTCCAGGACGTTCCATTGGGGATGGTTGTGCGCATCGACAAGTCCAGGGAATATGAAACCGTCTATTTCATAGACAGCTATTCCTGGTGGCGGAGTTGACGCGAGACTCACGACACGGTCTCCCCGAATCTCAACGTAGGCACCTCTCATGATGTCATCGCGGTCGTTCAAGGTTACGATATCACCGTGCAACACATAATGAGGAATCGCCGGACAATCGATGTCGGCTGTGAAGCGCGGTTCCAGCTTGAACATTTGGTTGTAGTAGAACAGAACTCCGGTCACCGAGGCGAGCTGATCCCCGAGTCTTGGAAAATATATGTAATCGTTCTTGTCATCGCATCTGAGACTGCCCGAGGCGTCACTGATTGTCCATTCGCCGTTGGGATCGAGGCCTGTGACAGTTGCGGAGGCGATCCGAACAAGCACTCCTTCATACTCTTCGCTCGCTGCATCGGACGCGGTCACGAGAGTGGGTAGGATGGTCTTTGTTGATGGCAGGATATCGCAGCCGCTCAGATTCACGATCTCTGTCAATCCACCGTACTCGCTCACAACTCCCGTCACCAGCACCTCATCGCCCAGCCGTGGAGAGATTTTCTTCGTGTAGATGAAGATGGAGTTCCAGGGTCCGGCCTCCTCAGCGATCGTGAACCCATCCACAAAAACACCCGTCGTATATCCTCTGACAGTGACAATTTGGCCGACGTAGGGAGAGCTGCCACCGGGACCGGTGGTGAATTGAATGCTGTAAATGGATGTGACTTGAGGTGGATTAGAGCTTTGTGAATAGAGCCCACTTACCCCAACGTTGAAAAGGAGAATAATGAGGGAATAGAGGAAGAGCCTCGATTCCGAAGGACGTGGCGAGAGTACGCTGCTCATTGCCGCCTCCCTAAGTGTTTTTTTTGTCTGTAGTTGCCTTTGATCTTCTTTGTGAATGTGTGCGACCTTGAGACTTGTCCATCTTGCTTCATTCGCAACGGTCCGATGAATCTACTGCCTAGTGACCCGATGGCTCGATCACCCGATGATACAATCCACTCACACCTCAAACTCCTCCCACTCTTTCTTCACCCGTTGCATCAGTTTCTTGAAACGCTCCTCGCCGCGGATGTTCTCCAGCAAAGGATTGTACCAGGCAAGATAGGGGAAATTGATGAAACCCCGATTAACAGCGTTCTCAAGCCATCGCAGAGCTTCTTGCTTCTCTCCCACTCTCGCAAGAATAGAGGCTATCTGTTCTGAATAGTCTGGATCCCTTTCACAAGTCTTCTCGAAGGATGGCGTGATCACTTCCCCTATTCGATCTCGCTCCCCTTTAACCGCAAATTTTAAAAGCAGCGCCAGTTTCGTGCAGGAATGATCAGGCATCAACTCAGCACTTCTATCAATGATCGCAAATCCTTTTTCTATGTTATTCACAAATATAAGAAGCAGAGCGTAGTACAATCGAGCAAATGGATTCTTGGGAGACATCTCGTACAAGCGATGGCTGCCCTTCAGAGCTTCTTCAAATCGACCATCAAAAAGAGGCAAGGCTACCTGGCTATATATTATCGTGGTGTCCTCCAGTGGTTCAATCTGCTCAAGTCTCTGACATAATGGCACCGCCGCAGAGATCTTCCCAAGGAACCATATATAGATCGTCGCCAGGCCAAGCAGTGGCAGATGCTCATCTGGATTCTCCTTCAGAGCATGCTTGAAAGAATGAACAGCCTCTTGCTGTTTTCCCTGGAACGCACACCGAATCCAGCCGAGGAGGGCAAGCGCTTTTGGAAAATCAGGATCGATCTTGAGAGCCTTCCGAACACACTCTTCTGCCTGTTCAACATATTCTTCTTGCTTGACCCCAATGTTCACAAGATTCCAATAGGCCCAGGCCATACCAGAGTATATAAGTGAATTGTCACCGATAATATCTCGAGCATTTTGAAAATAGCGAAGAGCCTGTTCAGATCCCTCCTCTGTCCATTTGACGATCTCCGCGTAGGCCTTCATATAACACTCGTAAGCTGCAATGTTTTGGATAGGATGCTCGCCAATCTTCCGCATCTCCATCGGAGTGAGTGTGAGCTGTAAGGCCTGAACAATTGACCGGGAAACTTTCTCCTGGATGTCAAACACATCGTCCAGAGTCCCCGAGTATTTCTCTGCCCAAAGATGTGCATCGCTTGTCGCATCAATCAACTGAGCTGTGATGCGCAAACTGTTTCCTGCTTTTCTAACGCTGCCCTCCAACACGTACTGTACATTGAGCCTTTTGGCAATTTCTGGAATTCCAGTCCTGGTCCGCTTGAACGTCATCGCTGAACTGCGGGAGATCACGCGAAGCGAACGTACTGCCGAGAGATCCGAGATCACTTCCTCCGTCAATCCATCGCTGAAGTACTCCTGATCTGGATCGGGGCTCAGATTCTCAAACGGCAACACTACAATCGACTTCTCCTGCTTCGGCAGCTCTATCGCTGAGGACTTAGCTGCCAGCAGATCGGCCATCAACTCCCGCATAC
>Ga0233425_10005260_pt1 | contig 20626 bp, 16 predicted proteins | sample Watercolumn_Towu_2_FD_181712 | JGI IMG/M metagenome (GOLD analysis project Ga0233425, IMG submission 181712) | Freshwater microbial communities from Lake Towuti, South Sulawesi, Indonesia - Watercolumn_Towuti2014_140_MG | ecosystem: Environmental > Aquatic > Freshwater > Lake | place... | reverse complement strand
GGCGCGTCGGAACGGCATTGCCCCCCGTTCGATGGTTACTCGATGCGTCGTATGCCGAGGTCAACACGACGGTCGGAACGCCGGACGTGCCGGAATTGCTGACCGTCAACACGCGCCCCAGGTTGAAGGCGTAGGTGCTGTTGGAATCGGAAGTGCTGGTGAGCTGATTGCCAAGGTCGTAGCCGTAGTTCAGCGTCGAGAGTAGCGTGCCCGAAGTCAAGCTGGCCGCGTCGCCGTTCATCACGGACACATTCAGGCCCGCATGCGCGCCGGTGAACGTGACCGTCCAAGGCCCGCCGGCGTTGCCCGTCACGGTCACCGTGTCGACCGCCTGCAGGGCTTCCAAGGCCGTGTCCACGTCGCTCGACGAGGCATTATGGTTCAGCGGAGCGGTCACCTGCCGTTGAAAGCTCTGTGTGCCACTGGTGAGGTACTCCGAGCCAGTGCACAAGCGACCGAGCACGGGTTGAAGTGCGGCGAAGGGTGGAGTCGGGCATCGGACGATCGTCGCAATATTTTGGTGGTTAAGGACATTGAGTTCGAATGAGCGCGGCGCGGCATATCCGAGGCCGTGTCCTCGAATCTGTTTTGGCACTTCGCGCAAATCCCGATCCCCGACCCGCCATTCGTCTACAGTCCAAACTGTGCTCTGTCGCCTGAGCACTGGCTCGGAGTACCTCGCCAGTGGCACACGAGCCGGCCAGGTTTCCGGCGATGTCATAAAAAGAGCTGCGGCTGTTGTTGAGCGCGTTGGTCTCGCTGTCCCGATTGCAAATCGCGTCGGCTGTTCCTACCCGGCAAAAACAATCTGGCAGTGGAAGGAAGCGGGCTGGCGTTCACGATCTGGGGCGACCCAGGTTCTGTCATTTGGGAGAATTCTCCCGTGGCCATGACGGCTGACGACTGCCTGGCGGCCGAACAGCGGTTGGAGCGGCCTGGACCCGAAGCCGATGAGTTGCGCGAGGCCGAATCGTTTCTAAACCAGGCGCTAGCCAACGGGCCCCACCTCACCAAGGAGGTCGAAGAGGAAAGTCGCGAGGTACATGGCATCAAGAAACGAACGCTCGAGCGCGCACGCAAGAATCTGGGCGTCGAGTCGTTTCGAGAAACGGTCCCGGGACCGTGGTTTTTGCGATTGTCGAGCAACACCGCCAACAACACAGCCAACTCCACCTAGCAGAAAGATCTTGGCGGTCTTGGCGGTGTTGCAAAAACAAGGGAGTTTTTGAACAGAGAGCCAGCGGATTTTTTGCAGGTCCGCAATCAGGCTGGACAGCAACTGGATTTTCACGCGCTGCGGCACACTTGTGGGGCGTGGCTGGCCTTGGCGGGAAACCATCCCAAAGTCAGCTGATTCGAATGCCGAGGGCCGCGGCGTGCGGCCCGAAGCGAAAGTGCCCCCTCTAGGACTCGAACCTAGAACCCTCTGATTAAGAGTCAGATGCTCTGACCAATTGAGCTAAGGAGGCAATCGTGGCGTGGGAAATATGGTAACGCGCTGTCGGGAATTGGCAACGGGTGCGGATGGGAAATTACCGGTCGGCGGGGGAACAAACCGCGGCAGATTCCGGTCGTGCGGAAACACCAAGCCTTGGAGGACCTGGCGCCACTTGGCTGCGATTGGCTGCAGCGCGATGCAGCGTCGGCCGGTCGATGGATGTTGCCGACCTCCAGCAGTTCATTCGGGGCGGTCGTGATCGACGGGCATGCCGAGCTGTTTCATTTTGCGGTACAGGTTGCCGCGATGCAGGCCCATCCGTTCGGCGGCTAATGACATGTGGTTCCCGGCCGCTCGAATCTGACGCTGGATGTATTCAACCTGGAAATCGTGCGTTGCCTCGGTCAACGGCAACTGCCAGCGGGCGTCCTGGTCCGGTCCGCGGTCGGGTGCAACGGTGAACGACACGTCGGCCGACTGCACCGTATCGCCTGTGGACAGGAAAGCGATCCGTTCCATCAAATTGCGCAGCTCGCGCACGTTGCCGGGCCAGCGATGCTCGCGGAGCAACCGCCGGGCGTCCGCGGCGATGGTCGGCGGCCGCCGCCGGGCTTTCACAGCGAACCCCGCCAGAAAATACTCGGCCAGCAACAGTACGTCGTCGCCTCGCTCGCGCAACGGCGGCAGCTCGATTGCCACCACGTGCAGTCGGTAATAGAGGTCTTCGCGGAAGCGACGCTGGCGGACCAGGTCCTGCAGCCGCTGATTCGTCGCCGCAATCACGCGCGTGTCGACATGAATCGGCTGTTGACCGCCCAGACGAGTTACCGTTTTGTCCTCCAGCACACGCAATAGCTTGGCCTGGCCGCCGGGACTCAAGTCGCCGATCTCGTCGAGGAACAGCGTCCCCCCCGCCGCCTGCTCGAACTTGCCGATCCGCATCTCGCGGGCGTCGGTAAACGCGCCCTTTTCATGGCCGAAAAGTTCGCTCTCCAGCAACGTCTCGGGCAGCGCCGCGCAATTCACCGCCACGAAAGGATGACTGTGCCGCTCGCTGAGCGCATGCACCAATTGCGCCACGACCTCTTTCCCGGTCCCGTTCTCTCCCAGGACCAGGACCGCCAGATCGGTGGGTCCCACCCGTTCGATCGTCGCCCGAGCCCGCTGCATCTCGGGGCATTCGCCGATCAGCCGCACACCGCGATTCGCCTGATCAGCCCAGGTATTGCGCGACTGGAGCAACTGGCCATGCTGCCGCGAATTCTCGATCGCGGTGGAGGCATGCCGAGCCAGCTCTTCAAGGCACTCGACATCCTCGGCGGTAAACTCGCCGCCGCGCTTGTTGATCATCTCAAACGCGCCCAGGATCTCGCCGGCACCGGCACGCAGCGGCGCGCAGAGCAGATTGCGGGTATGAAAACGAAGCTGCTTGTCGACGCTGCGGTCAATCCCGGCGGCGGAAGCAGCATCCACGACGCGGGTCGTGCCGGAACGCACGACTTCCCCCACGATTCCCTGCTGGTCCGGGATGCGCAACTCGCTGCCTTTGACACCCAGCGCCGGACGGGCGACCAGCATCCGCAGCGGCCGGTCCCAGAGAAAAATGCTGGCCCGTTCGGCCTGCATCAACCGCGTCGATGCCTCCGCCATCTGAACCAGCAACTCGTTCAAATCCAGCGTCGCGCTCCAGGTCGCGGCGATCCGCAAGATCGACTCCTGACGCGCGATCCGTTTGCGCAGCCGATCGAGTTCAACGTGCTGGCGATAGAATCGGCCAAGCCACCGGGCGAGCTCCTCCAATAACCGCTCGTCCAGGCCAGTCGCCGGCAGCACTGCCAGAACCAGCGACTCCGGCGACGAAGCAAGCTGCCCCGGCTCCCTTGCCGCACTTGCCCGCCAACCTTCTCCCTCACACGGCGCGCCTCGATCAAGCGCATTGGCCAACAATTCCCAAGGCAACGCGCGACCGACACCCACGGAAGCCAATGTCTCCCAGTTGCCCTCGCGCGCCAGAACCACCGCCACTTGCGACAGCTGCAGCGCGCCGCGAATCGATGCCGCAGCGAATTCCAGAAAATCACCATGGGCCTCGCTGCCTGCCTGCTCCCACCATTGGCTCAGCAGCCTCCACACGGTTTCGGAATCGGCAGAGTTACCGCCAGCAGCGCCGGACTTCGCTTGGGATGCACTGGAATTCATGGGTTCAAATTTAGGGCATCAGGCCGCAACTGACAAACGGGTGGCGAAACGGATGGGGAAACGGGTGGGCGGGCCCCCTTGAATTTGTTACAACCACGGCACGAGGCCACGGCCTGTCGGGGATGGGACTTCTGCAGTCAGGAAAGGTTGAGCATGGGATACTTCGACGGAAAAAAGGGACTGATTATCGGCGTCGCCAACGATCGGTCGATCGCCTGGGCGATCGCGAAAGTAATCATGGAACAAGGCGGCGTGGCCGGTTTCACGCATCTGCCCGACAAGCCGGACGACGACAAACGGAAGAACCGACGCCGCGTGTCCCAGTGCACCGACCAGTATCCGGCTCAAGCGAAGTTCCTGGAACCGCTGGATGTGAACAAGGACGATGATATCGCCGCGATCATGCGTCGCACGGCCGACGAGTTCGGTAAGATCGATTTCCTGCTGCATTCCGTGGCCTTCGCCACCTTGGACGATCTGAAACGCGATACGATCGAGACCAGTCGCGACGGCTTCAAGCTGGCGATGGAAATCAGTGCCTACAGTCTGATTGCCGTGGCCAATGCCGCGCGCGGGATCCTGAACGCCAACGCGTCGATCGCCACCATGACCTACTTTGGCGGCGAGCGCTGCGTGCCCGGCTACAACGTCATGGGAATCTGCAAGGCCGCGCTGGATGCCATCGTGCGGTACCTGGCGTATGATCTCGGCCCGCAGGGGATCCGGGTCAACGCGTTGAGCGCGGGGCCGTTGAAGACTCTGGCGGGCCAGGCGGCGGGAGTGGGCGAAATGCAAGGGTTGTACGAGTACATGTCGCCGCTGGGCCGCAACGTCACGCACGACGAAGTGGGACGGATCGGGGCCTGGCTGCTGTCCGACTTGTCGTCGGGTATCACTGCCGAGATCCTGCACGTCGACGGCGGCTACAACGCCATGGGATCACCCGGCCGCCTGCTCGATCGACTCAAGTCGGCCAGTTCGACCTGACGCAAGAAGCACCGACCGGCCCGTCGCGAGAGTTCCCACACGTCGGCGGCCGTTGCGTCGGGTTCCGCGTTCGATGGACTGCGATCATGACCAGCCAGAACCAGATGCGCAACGTCGAGCGCGAGATCGCGATCGCGGTGGTCGAGTGGGACGGAAAATATCTTGTAGGAAAGCGGCCGGCCGGCGCGACCCTCGAAGGCTTTTCTGAATTTCCCGGAGGCAAGATCGAAAGCGGCGAACCACCCGATGCGGCGGCGGTACGCGAATGCCGGGAGGAAACCGGCCTGCTGGTGGATGTCTCACGATTGCTGCTGGTTCACGAACAGTATTACCAGCACGCACAGCTGCGGCTGCACTTTTTTTCCTGCCGACCGATGACGATCCCCCCAGCCACCCTCACCGAACCGTGGCGATGGGTCTCGACCCCTGAGTTATTGCAGCTGACATTCCCGCCGGCCAACCAGCCGCTGTTGGAGAGCCTGCGCCGGGAATGGATGAATCGCGGTAGCTGATGGGCAAACGGGACGATCTGGCCACCGATGAACGGCGATTTGGCCACCGACGGCGGACAGTTTGTGAACTCTGGGTAAAATGGGCGACGCGGCGAGACCGTTGTCGATCGAATATCGAATTGATCTAGGTGTTTCGCGGAAAGGCGGTTACAACCTTGCGTTCACAGGGCCCGAATTCGGCTGACCTGGGAGGGATCGGACGAATACCGGGCACGCGCGCGACAAGGAGGTCGCGGGTGACCGAGGCTGATGGAGTCGGCCCGGGCGAGTCGCTTGCATGGAGTGACCCAGAGCATGGATGCTCGACGAATCGGGATGGCGACCGCCATCGTCTTGGCGATGCACGCTGCCGCGGCCGACGGAGCGGGGCACCGCACGCGTAATTTCTTGGTGAATGCCCCGACGGGCGATTTGGCCAGGCGCGTTGGCGAGGCGGCAGAACGTTATCGACGCGACCTGTCGCTGGAATGGCTGGGGCGCGAACTGCCGGACTGGCGCGATCCGTGCCCGATTGTCGTGCAGACCGGACCGACCATGGGCGCCAGCGGCCAGACCACGTTTGACCTGGTATCGGACGGCAGCCAGCCGCGGCACTGGAGCATGGTCGTGCGCGGAACTCCCGAGCGCGTGCTCGACAGTGTGCTGCCCCATGAGATCACCCATACTGTTTTTGCAACGCATTTCGGCCGCCAGTTGCCGCGCTGGGCGGATGAAGGGGCTTGTACCACCGTCGAGCATCTGGCGGAACGCTCCAAGCACGAGCAACTGCTGGTGCAGTTTCTGACCACCGAGCGGGGAATACCGTTCAACGAGATGTTCCGGATGAAGGACTATCCGCGCGACATGTTGCCACTGTATGCCCAAGGCTATTCGGTGGCTCGATTCCTGATCTCGCTGGGCGGCAAGCGGAAGTTCATCCAGTATGTCGGCGAGGGGATGCGGTCCAACAACTGGACCGCCGCAACGGAGAAGTTCTATGGAATGCAGAGTCTTTCGGAATTGCAGCTGACGTGGGTGGAATGGGTAAGGCGAGGCGGCCGCGAACAGGAAGCGCTGCTGGTGCTTGCGCCGCGCCACCGCGCCGCACTGCAATCGCAGTTGGCACAGACCGACCCGCCGCTAAATTCGACCGGCGCTGCGAATGGAACGGTGCGAAGCGGCACGGCGGACAGGGAATCGCCGACGGGTGACCGTGCACCGATCGTGCCGATCCCTGGGGTCGCCGCGACCACGCCGAGCGATAACGAAGGGCCCGCGGCCTCAAGCTCGCGACCGCTCGCGGGCCGCGCGACGCTGGCCATGGTCGAGGGCAGCTGGTACGCGCGGCAGCGTGATCTGGCCCGGCAACAGAATATTGAAACGGGTGCTGCCGCATCGGCCCTCGGGACGGTAGCTGATCCGGCCAACACCGTTCGCAGCTCCAACGCCCGACCGCCTCAGCCGGAACGGCCGCCACTGATTATTTTGGAGTATGAACGGATCGGCCGCCGCGCGCCTGCTGCCTCGTCGGCCCCCTATCCGACAGACCGGCCCTCGGGCGTTCGAGTTTCTGGTTCCGCAGCCAACGGTCCGATCGCCTACCGCTAGCGCAATGTCTGCTTAATCGTCGGGTCGCGTTGTTCGTAGGACGGGTCTCCCGACCCGTCCTGCTTACACGGACGGGGCAGGAGACCCGTCCTACCGACCTGAACTTTTGGCTGTGACAAAGCACTTGCACCAACGATCACTCCGGTACGACGGCGACCGCTTCGATTTCAATCAACCAGTCCGGTCCGACGAGCGCGGAAACGCCGACGAGCGTACTGACGGGCGGGTGATCGGCCGCAACATATCGGCTGCGAACTTCGCGAATGATCGGGACATGCTCAGGCCGCAGCCCGACAACATACAGGTTCGTCTTGACGACGTCGCGAAACGTCGCTCCCGCCGCGACCAACGCCAACTTGACGTTGCGAAACGCCTGGTCGACCTGGGCTTGCAAGTCCCCCTTCCCGACAACTTCACCGCGTTCGTTGACGCTGACCTGACCGGAGATGTAAATCGTTTTGCCGCCGGTCACGCTGACCAGATGGGTCCAGCCAAACGTCGGACAAAGCGCCGTTGGATTGTCGTGTTCGATTTTCATGGGTCGCTCCAAGCATCGGTGTTCGGATTCAGGACGCGGAACTTCTGCGCAGCGCTCCATTGTAGAAGGTGAGCCCGATAGGCCGTAACCCGGTCCAAGAACTGGGCGGCGAGGTCATTTTTCTCGTCGGGATCGGACTCGATGTTGAAGAGTTTTGAGCGGCCGCTGTCCAAATCATGAATGAACTTCCATCGCTCATCTCTCAAACCGAGCAACGCCTGGGAGTAGTCGGTACAGAACAACGCCATGCGGAGTTCGGGATCGAGCAGCGACCGCCCCTGGTAAGCGGCCGGCCTGCTGAGCCCCATCAGATCCAAGACCGTTGGAGCCGTGTCGATCTGGCTGACGACTCGAGTGACACGGATCGGCTCATCAATCAAGCCCGGCGCAACAATGAGATACGGGATCCTCACGTTCTCTTCGTAGAGAAACATCGTGTGGCCAATATTCCCCGGATGTTGGCCGAATGCCTCCGCATGATCTCCGAGGATCAGGAACAGACTGTTGTTGTCCAATCCTCGCGCTGCGAGGCCCGCAAGCAGCGCACCCAGAGCGCTGTCGGCATCGTGCAAGGCGTTGCGATAACGGTCGATATCTCGTTGCTCAGGGAATGGTCCTCCAGCGGGCGTCTCGTAGGGGTGATGACCGGCAATGGGTAGATACGTCAGGAAAAACGGCCGGTCGCCGGATAATGTGTCGAGCCATGAGAAGATCCGACGCACCGTCGCCGCCTCGTCGATGCCAAAGCTGGATTGACGGTTCCCCCCGATGTCACCGGCGTCCTCCATCGTCGCGAAGCCGCGATTGCGGATGACCGACTCCATTCCCAGGTACATGAACCGACCGGAATGAAACAGCCCCGTCTGGTATCCCTGCTGAGCAAGTTGCGTTGCGAGTGCCGGAGAGGCTACATCTTCGTAATCCTCCGCTTGCGTATCCAAGGCGGGGTAGCAGGAACAATGGACGGCGAAGAAACTCTTGATCGTTTCCGGGTAGGCCGCATACGCATTTTCGAACATGATGGCATGCTGTGAGAGTGCTGAGAGATTTGGCATCGGATCCTCGGCGGCACCGTAGGGACGCAGATATTGAGCGCCCGTCGACTCCAGGTGGATGATGACCAGATTCCGACCGGCGGCGCGGCCGCGGAACCGCAACAGGTCCTCGGCTCTTCCGCTCCCCAATGGGCTGACGTCCCATGCGGCATGCGATGCCTCCGCCTCGACCCGCGGCAAACCCGACGCCACCAGGACGAACAGCGCGTTACCGTGCGCCGCAGACAACTCGACACGAGCCGCCGCGATCGGCCCCAACGCGATACTCGACGCTACGACGGCGACGGCGGCAGTGCGAACGCGCGAAGAAAATCGGTGAGTCAGACGCCAGAGAATGATCGGCAGGATTGCGCCTGCGACGCACACGAGTACGACTGGCAGCAAATTCGCCAAGGTCACGTGGTGACCGATCGAGTCCGCAAGTGTACCCCGTGTGGCACGCAGCATAGGCCAGGTCACGGGCGTCGAGAAAAGTCGGGCGATGGGGACGTTGAGCCCGGCATAGCAAACCAGACAAGCGTAGACTCCCCACGCAATCCCGGGGAAGCGCCGGGTTCCGCGGTCAATCAACGCATAGAACAACATGACCAGCAAGTCCTGCCACAAGCATGCCGGCAGCACCGTCAGGAACTGGGCCAAGTCAAGCCTGGCAAGCGTCAAGGCTTTGGCCAGCACAAATATCGCCAGCAGGCTCAGCGTACGGTTCATGGCAGGTTACCAGGTTCAAGCGTTTGAGCAGAAACACGGAGACGATGGAACTTGTCCCTCGGCGACGCCAGATCCAGTCATGGATCAGGACGTAGCGCGCCGGAGGGTTGCGATAGAGTTGTGCCCGGTCACCGATGAATGCCAACGGGAACACGACCAGGTCGAAACAACGGTGAAGCGTGGGGTTGTACCAATCACAGTGAAACTCAACAGTCTCTGGCGCGAACGCGCGTGCGAGACGAATATGCGCGGCGCTGGCATCAATCGCGACGAGTCGCGCTCGCGGCAATAGTCGCCGCAACAGCAGCGCGGTGCGCGGAAACAATCCGCCGCCTACGACCGCGACCCGTTGCGGTTGAGGCATACACGATAGTAGCCGGCGCAGCGCTCGTTCGTGGCGGTTCAGAACGAATCGCTGCAATGTGGTCGAGCGAAGAACCAGGCGTTCCAGCGAATTCAGGGAGAAGGCATCGAGCCAGCGCAGGACCGCCGGCCAGCGGCTGACTTGCGCGCCGCGACGAATGCGCTGAGGCAGCTGCGTCCAATGCAGACCAACGCGGGCATGATGCTCAACGTGGTAGCCATCGTTGAAAAAGAGCACGTTGTAGGCTCGCCCGTAGTGGCTCGTCGTTCCATCGGCGTGCTCGTAGTAACCGTGCAACCAGCACAGGCCGAGCCCGATTCCAAGCCCTGGCAAGTACGCTGAAAGAAAGTAGGCAGGGCTGGTCACGAACAACGCCGTCCAAACCGCTAACACCAGCACCACTTCGGCCAGGATCGATCCGCTGAACCGAATGCGCCATGCGACACCGGCATGATGCGCCAAATGGCGATCGCGCCACAGCGACTGAGGTAGCCCCAGCAATACGCTCAGGTAGAGAACCATTAAACGATTGAGTAACCACCGGCGGAAAAAAGGGGTATGGATGAAGTGATGAGCAACGGTGTTGGCCGTCCACCACATCCCAAGTGCAACGATTACCGCTGCGGGTCGCATGGTGAGCACAACGCCGTGCAAAAGCGCGCAGGAAATCAACAGCGCGTCGCGTTGCGAATAGCGAAACAGGCTCTTGCGCGGCAGAGTTGCCCGTGTCGTGCTCATCGCGATTGGCCGTCCTTCTTTGCCGGCTCTTGATCCTTCCGCGTCTGAAACTCCAGGAGCACAACGGCGGGATTTCGATCCCGATCTCCGGCAGTCCGTTCACGATCTCGGGAAGTCGGAACTCGCAACTTCGTCAAGCCGTGGTGGACCGGGTACGGAAAGCGATTTTGTTGGGCCTGCTCCGCCGTCCGCTGAACCTCGGGAAAACTCGCGAACACCTCACTGAATGCGGAGCCGAAGGCAACCAGCGCCTTGCCCGTCCCCTTCTCTTCGACCAGACCTTGGAGGTCATGCCACTCGATCAGGCACTTGTCCTTGTTCTTTCCTTTCAGCGGCACGCACGAAAAACAGATGTAGCCCCGTTCAGGTGCGAGTTGCCTTCCGGAGTCGAGGGCCACGAGAAAATCACCCTTGATCAAGACCCATGTCGGCGAATCGACGTCGGGCTCAAGTACGACCTCTTCAATTCGCGCATAAATGCCGCACGGACCGCTCGCCCATGCCTCGCCGACACCGCTCAACAAGATCACAGCGACCGCCAACCAACTCAGCTTCGCTCGCATGGCACACCTCGATTGTAGAGCACTGAATTTGGAATCTTAGAATCGACGTCCCCAACCTAACAGCTGCTTGCTGAACTCAAAAGTTGGTTTTCGAATAGTCAATAACGGTTTTTTTTGGCTTTGGGACCTGCCGATCATGCAACGCGCAAAAGAAGCAGCTGCAATAGCCTCGTGACAGGCGGTACGGATTCCTGTTGCGATCCAGGTATTGGAATGGCCGTGGAGGAATGGGCGGGTCGGCCCAACAGTACGACCGGGGCCTGGAGCGACGCCGCCGGTCGATCGCATAAGCCAAAGCATGAGCATAACCCGTTTACCAGGGGCCGGGTAGCGATTCGACGCGAACGCAATTTCGGTGATCCGGCGGTTCCCAAACGATCTGGTTCAAACGGATTGGATAATCGCGAGCTAAGTTTCCGATGTGTGAGAGAAGGTCGGGCTCTATCCAGCTTGAAAGGGCATACCCTTGGAACAATCGATCAGCGTGGTACTCCCGGTGCATAATGCCGAGGCGACGTTGGCTCGCAGCGTGGCCGACGTGCTCGATGTCCTTCCCGACCTGACCAACCGATTCGAAGTGCTGATCGTCGATGACGGTTCTACCGACCTTACGGCCGAATCGGCGGACGAACTGGCACGCCGGTTTCCCCAACTCAAGGTCGTGAGGCACGCGACTCAGCAGGGCATCCCGGCGGTCGTCAAAACCGGACTCCGACAGGCTTACGGCGACCTGGTCGTCGTTCAGGATCCGTCCAACCCTTTGCGCCGCCGGGACTTGATGCAGATTCAGGCGTTCCGGACTCCAACCCGAAAAGGCCAGGAATCGTCGAAAACCGATCGGCAGACAAACCGATTAATGCTGTTGGGAACTGGCTTTTCACAGTAGCTGGCCGGCCGATTCAGTTCGGTTCGGGATTGACTTTCGTTGTCCCAGCCCGCTCGCGTCGTCGCGGGGTGGGTGCACTCCGACTGGTTTCGCTCGCCGGCTTGCCTGCGGGCGGAGGGGCAGTCCGCGTCGACGCGGGAGGCATCCGACAGGCGACCAGTGTCTCGAAAATGCCCGCCTGGACCACCTCGTCCGCCTGGTTTACCAATTGCCGGTGCCAGGTCACCTGACCGCGGCGCTTCCGCTTGGCGGCCAATGCCTGGATCGTGTTGACGACGTGCAGAGTATCTCCGGCGTGAATCGGGCGTTGGAATTCCCAATGGGCGACGGACAGGAAGGCCAGCGTGTTAACTGCGGGATACATGCTGGCCAGGCCAGCCACCCAGCTGATCCCCAGCAGTCCATGCGCGATCGGCCGTTTGAACGGAGTGTTTTTGGCGAACTCGCGATCGACATGCAACGGGTCCATGTCGCCGGTGTGACAGGCGAAATTGACGATGTCGGCTTCGGTTACGGTTCGACCGCGACTCACCCACGAGTCGCCGACGTGCAAGTCATCAAAATACAGCGGTTCGTTCATATTTGCGGCCGTGCGCGGGGAAGATAATTGACAAGGTCGTTCGTCATAAGTCAAGATGTGATAAAGACCACTGTGCGTAAAATCCCGCGGAAATCAAGCGGTATTGTCGCGCAGTCCATGGATAAAGATCGAACCCGCGTTCGCGGACCATTCGCTTTCGGCATTGGGTTGGCTCGTCGGTTGCGAGCCCAACCGGCAGGTTTTACAAGGAGATTGTCATCGATGGCCCGTACACGTGACTACACGGAAATTCTCGTCCGGCGCGGCGTAATCAGCAGCGACCAGTTGCGCGAGGCGAAGCAAGTTTGCCAGGAATCGGGCGCCAAGCTGCATGAAACGATCGTGAAGTTGGGCTACGCCAGTTGGGACGACGTGATGCGCACGATGGCCGAGGCGTTCAACCTGGAGTATATCGACCTGCGTGAAGTCCAGATTCCGGAGTCAGTGATCGAGTTGGTCCCCGAATCGGTGGCTCGTGAAAATTCGATCCTGCCAATGTCGGAAGACGACGGCGCATTGCGAGTGATCGTCAGCGACCCCAACGATCTGGATACGACGGAAAAGCTGCGTTTTATTCTCAACCGCAAGGTCGATATCGCGCTCGCGCCGCGCGAGGCGATCACGGAGGCGATCAACCGCTATTACGGGCAGATCGAAGGCGAATCGGCGGACTCGATGTTGCAGGAGTTCACCGATACGGCGATCGACTTTACGCAGACGTCCGAGGACCATTCGACCTCCGCGGAGGTGGTCGATGAGAACAGCGCGCCGATCGTCAAGCTGGTGCAGTTGATGATTACCGAAGCGGTGACGTTGCGGGCGTCGGACATCCATGTGGAGCCATTCGAGGACCGGGTGCGGATCCGCTACCGGATCGATGGGGTCTTGGTGGAGCGGGACAGCCCGCCTCGCCGGCTGCTGGGGGCGATCATATCCCGCATAAAGATTCTAGCAAAAATGGACATCGCCGAACGTCGCCGGCCTCAGGACGGACGGATCAAGGTCACCGCCGGCGACAAAGAGCTTGACCTGCGGGTGAGCATCATCCCGACCAATCATGGGCAGTCGGCAGTCATGCGTCTGCTGGACAAGGACAATATCAAAGTCGGCATCCGGCAATTAGGACTCAGCGAACGCGACTTTACCAATTTTCAGAACTTGATCCGGCGGCCGAACGGGATTGTGCTGGTGACCGGCCCGACCGGTTCGGGCAAGACGACGACTCTTTATGCGGCATTGAACGCATTGAACCGGCCGGACCGCAAGATCATTACGGCGGAGGATCCGGTCGAGTATTACCTGCCGGGGGTCAATCAGGTCGAGGTCAAGCACGGAATCGGACTCGATTTCGCCCGAATTATCCGCGCGATGCTGCGCCAGGCACCGAACGTGATTCTGGTCGGAGAGATGCGAGATACCGAGACTGCATCGATGGGTATCCAGGCAAGTCTGACTGGACACTTAGTTTTTAGCACACTGCACACAAACGATGCGCCCAGTGCTGTAACGCGCATGGTTGACATGGGTGTTCCAGGATATCTGGTCGCAAGCAGCGTGATTGCGATTCTGGCCCAGCGGTTGGTGCGCGTGATCTGCACGCGGTGCAAGGTACCCAATCCGCTGTCCGAAGCCGTCTTGAACGATGCGGGGATTCCTTTGGAGATCGCCAAGACCGCCAACTTCGTGCGCGGCAAGGGCTGCAACTACTGCAGCAAAAAGGGATTTCGCGGGCGATTGGGCATTTTTGAACTGATGTTGATCACCAGCAAGGTGCGCGAGTTGATCTTCAAGAATGCGTCTTCCTACGAACTGCGGATGCTGGGAATCTCGCAGGGGATGCGTACGCTGTATATCGATGGGCTCGACAAGGTTGTTCGTGGAATCACGACTTTGGAGGAAGTCTACCGCAGCGCGAAGCGCATGGAGGGGGACGAGTTCAAGACGTAATTCCGTTTACCGTTTGGCTCCGGTTCCGCTCGGATTCTCGCCATTCCTTTGGCGTACCCGCCAACCGATCGAATAATCGAGCGGTTGGTCATTCGGCGGACCATACCTGAGCTTCCCTCGCCGTCTCGAGACGGCGAGGAAGTTCATTGGAGAAGCGATTGCCATGGCACAGATCCTGATCGACAAACTGCTCCAGGCCTGCGTGAAGCAGGGCGCCAGCGATATTCATATCGTGGTGGGGCAGCCTCCGGTGTTCCGTCTGCACGGTCGAATGCGGAAGCTCGAGACCAAAGTCTTGGAGGCGGACGATTCGGTGGCGCTGATGAAGAGCATCACGCCCAATCGGTGCCAGGAAGAGTTGCAGCAGAACGGCGGCACCGACTTTGGATTTGCGTTCGGCGACCAGGCTCGTTTTCGCGTGTCAGTGTTCAAGCAGCGCGGCTTTATTTCGATGGTGCTGCGACAGATTCCCAACAGCATGCTGACTCCCGAGCAGCTGGGACTGCCGGAGGTCTGCACGAAGTTGGCGTTGCGCCCGCGCGGCCTGTACCTGGTGACGGGACCGACCGGGTCGGGCAAGAGCACGACGCTGGCCAGCATGATCAATTTCATCAATGAGAACGTGGATCACCACATTATTACGATCGAGGATCCGATCGAGTTTTTCCACTATCACAAGAAATCGACGATCAACCAGCGCGAGATCGGGGTCGACGTGCCGAGTTTTTCCGAGGCGATTCGGCGTGCGTTGCGGCAGGACCCGGACGTGATCCTGGTCGGCGAAATGCGCGACTTGGCGACGATCGAAGCGGCGATCACGGCGGCCGAAACCGGGCATATTGTGTTCGGCACGCTGCATACCAACAGCGCGCAGGGAACGGTGAACCGAATTATCGATGCCTTTCCCGGGAACCTTCAGGATCAGATCCGGACCCAGTTGGCCAGCTCCTTGATCAGTGTCGTCGCGCAGACTTTGTTGCCGAAAATCGGCGGCGGTCGCATCGCGGCCTACGAGATCCTGGTGGTGACGCCGGGGATCGCGAACCTGATCCGCGAAAACAAGACGTTCCGGATCACATCGGCAATACAGACGGGGGCCAAGTTCGGGATGAATCTGATGGACGACGCGTTATTCCGGTTGTGGCGGGAGGAGAAATGTACGGTCGAGGACTGTCTGGGCAAGGCGCATTCCCCCGACGATCTGGCGAAACGGATTGTGAATGCCAAGCGCGGAATTGCGGACGAGGTGCCGGCCGCGGGCGATTTTGATCACAGCGGCGCGCGGCCCGGCGGACATTGATCCCGAGGGCGGACCCCGCGGCAACGCAAATAAACGATATAGGTTTCAGCATTTTCAGCGGCAGGTTTTATGGCTCTTCGCAGATTCGGACAGGTACTGGTCGACCTTGGTTACATCAGCGACGACCAGCTCGAATTGCTGTTGGAGGAGCAGTTCGCTCATCCCGGCGAGAAGCTTGGCAAGATCGCCGAGGAAATGGGCCTGATCACGGACGAGCAGATCGCCACCGCCCTGGCCGAGCAGATGGGGATGCAGGTCATCAACCTGGGCGACACCAATATCAACCGATTGTTGCTCAAGGAAATCACCGAAGCGATGGCCCAGATGTATCGCGTCATTCCGATCAAGCTGGAGGACGAGGTACTGACGGTCGCGACCAGCGAGCCGCAGAATATCTCGATTCAGGACGAGCTGCGCACGTTTCTCGGCAAGGAAATCCGCGTGGTGGTGGCGGCCGAATCCGAGGTCCGCAAAGCGCTCGATCGGTATTACGCCTCGGAAACGGAGAGCGTCGAGACGATCATCCGCGACCTGGAAAACGACGTGGATTTGAAAAAGGCTGCCGAGGCGATCGCTGCGGACGGTCCGATCGATCTGACCAGCGTTGAAGCGCTGGCCGACAGTGCGCCGGTGCGAAAACTGCTGAACATGGTGTTGCTGCTGGCGATCAAGGACCACGCCAGCGACATTCATTTCGAGCCATTCGAAGACGAATTCCGCATTCGCATCAAAGCGGACGGCGTGTTGTACGAGATGGTTCCGCCGCCCCGCCACCTGGCCTTCGCGATTACGACCCGTATCAAGGTCATGGCCAACCTGGACATTGCCGAGCGCCGCTTGCCGCAGGACGGGCGAATCGAGCTGACGGTCGGCGGCCACCCGGTCGATCTGCGCGTATCGGTTCTACCGACGTTGTTCGGGGAAAGCGTCGTCATGCGGGTGCTAGACCGTTCGGTGGTGTCGCTGAATCTGAACAAAGTCGGCATGGACCCGCCGACGCTCAAGGCGTTCCGCGAAGTCATCGGTCGGCCGAACGGGATTATTCTCGTCACCGGTCCGACCGGTTCCGGCAAGACGACGACGCTCTATTCGGCGCTCAGCGAATTGAATTGCCTGGAAGACAAATTGATTACGACCGAGGATCCGGTCGAGTACGACATTGACGGCATTGTGCAGATCCCGATCGATTCCGACATCGGCGTGACGTTCGCCGCCTGCCTGCGCGCCATCCTGCGGCAGGATCCCGACGTGATTCTGGTGGGCGAGATTCGGGATCTGGAAACGGCGCAGATCGCCGTCCAGGCGTCATTGACCGGTCATACTGTATTCAGCACGCTGCACACCAACGACGCGCCCAGCACGGTGACCCGTTTGAAAGATATGGGAGTGCCCACCTTCCTGATCACGGCGACTCTGGAAGCGATCCTGGCGCAGCGCCTGGTGCGGCGGATCTGCAGCCAGTGCCGCGAGATCTCGATGCCTTCCGAAGAGATGCTGGCCGAGTTGGGCCTGTTCCCGCAAGACGTCACCGAAAAGAAATACTATCGCGGTCGCGGCTGCGACGTCTGCAATAACACGGGATATAAGGGGCGCGTGGGGCTGTTTGAACTGATGGTCATGAACGAGGAATTGAACGAGCTGATCATGCGGAACGCCTCGATCGACGAGCTGCGTCAGGTGGCGCAACGTTTCGGCATGGTCGGGCTGCGTCAGGCCGGATTGGCTTTCGCGGCCGACGGCGTCACGACATTGGAGGAGGTTGTCCGCGAGACGATCCTGGAAGCCTGATTCGCGGCCGGAGTGCCGGGGGTTTTGCGACAAGAATCAGCGCGACAAGAAACAGAACGACGAACAAGCTAATTACGACGGCGGTTATCTGAAGGGGAACGACGATGCCGATGTATCAATTCGAGGCGATGGACGCGACAGGTCAGGAAATCCGCGACCAGATCGAGGCGGCGACGGAGGAAGAGGCGCAGACCACAATACGCCAGATGGGCTTTTTCATCACGCGTATTTCGCCGGTCAAAGCGGCGGCGGTGGCCAGCGGCAAGGGCGGCAAGCGCAAGCGGCCGTTCGGCATCGGCGGCGCCAGCGGCAAGGCGATGTGCACCTTCACGCGGCAGCTTTCGATCCTGCAGGACGCCGGATTGCCGGTGTTGCGGAGCCTGAAAATTCTGGAAGGCCAATCCAAACCCGGACGCTTGAAAAGTGCGTTGATGGATGTCTGCGACGAAATCGAGGCCGGAGCGACGCTATCGGAAGCGATGGCCAAGTCGCCGCGGGTCTTCAGCCGCCTGTATATCAACATGATCAAGGCGGGCGAGGCGGGTGGCGCGCTGGAAGTCATTCTGCGGCGTCTGGCCGAGTTCATGGAACGATCCCAGTCCCTCAAGCGCAAGATCCGCGGCGCGATGATCTATCCGATCGTCGTGATCCTGGTGGCGATCGGCATCTTGAGCTTCATCATGATGAAGATCGTGCCGGTGTTCGAGAAACTGTTCCGCGACTTCGAACTGAAGCTGCCGCCACCGACGCAAATTCTGATCGCGATTTCCAATTACATGTTCCAGTACTGGTGGGCCTTTTTCCTGTTCCCGATCAGCGTGATCCTGTTCATCATGCTCGTCCGCAAGTTCAAACATGGGCGGATGGGCTGGGATCTCTACATTCTCAAGATTCCGGTCATCGGCAACCTGATCGAAAAGAACATTCTGGCGCGGACCACGCGGACGCTGGGCACGCTGGTGTCCAGCGGCGTGCCGATCCTGGAAGGACTGACGATCACGCGCGAAACCTCGGGCAACGCGATGTTCGAGACGATCTTCCATAAAGTGACCGACGCGATCCGCGAGGGCGAAACGATCGCCAAGCCGATGCGTCAGCATTCGCGACCGCCCTTCCATCCCGTGGCCGCGTTTTTCTGGTTCGCCACGCCGGCCGTGCCGCTCTCCACCGTGATGTTCCTGCCCGGTCCCGACATGCTGACCTGGGGCCTCTACCTGGCCGGCGCGGGGGGAGCGCTGGGCGTTCTGTTCTATCTCACACGCTTCAATACCCGCGTGGTCGATGACCTGGTGGTGAACATGGTCGACGTGGGCGAGGAAACCGGTGAGTTGGATACGATGCTTTACAAGGTCGCCGACTATTACGACGAGGAAGTTTCGACATTGACCGACGGCCTGGTGAAGTTGCTGGAGCCGATGATGATCATTTTCCTCGGCGGTGCGGTCGGCTTTATCGTGATTTCGCTGTTCATGCCGCTCGTGGAACTGATCCAGAAATTGTCCGGGTGATTGGCGGAAGAACTGCATTGTCAAAAGGAGTTTCACTCATGAAGTCCAGGTTCGCGGCACGGCAAGGTTTTACCTTGGTCGAATTGCTGATTGTGATCGTGATCATCGTGATCATCGTGGCTTTCACGGTCCCGGCGGTCATGAGTGGAATCAACAAGGTCAAAGTCACCCAGATCGTCGTGGAACTGACGCAACTGGAAAGCGCGATCGAGCAATACAAAACCGAGAACGGCGGAGTCTACCCGCCCGACTTCACCGGTTACCCGGAGAACTCGGTTTTTGAAGCAGAATTACTGGCCCATGTCGGCAAGTGCTTTCCGCGCTGCTCGCAGAACCTCACCACCTGGCGCGACCTGCACCTGAACACGGCGAATCCGTTCAAACCCTCCACGCTCGACCCGGCCGAGGCACTGGTATTCTGGTTGTCGATGATCCGCAGCAATCCGCAACGGCCGTTGCCCTGGTTCGACGGGACGGCGCAGGACAACTCCAGCAGTCCCCCCAAGAGCTACTTCACATTCATTGAAACACGCTTAAAGGATCTGGACGGGGACGGCTGGCCGGAATACTACCCAATCAATTCGCCGTTCGCTCCCTATGTCTATTTCAGCAACCGTTCGTACAGCGTCCAGGGGTTGAGCGTCGATTACGGCTACCCCCGCAAGTCGATCAGCGCAACCTATCCGCAGCCCGCCTACGTCGGGACTTTCGGCCGAGCGCGGCCCTATGCGACCAAAGTCGATCCGATGAACCAGGCCAACGTGCTGCAGTGGGCGCAACCGGCCAAGTTCCAGATCATCTCGGCGGGGCTCGACCAGTACTTCGGCGACGAGACGATCAACCCCAACGACGCGACGCTGGTGTTACCCAAACTGTTCCCGTTCGGCGAAAACTACACGCCGGTGGTGGAGGAAGACAACATTACCAATTTCACGAACGGTCGCACCGTCGGTGGCAATCGACCTTGACCGCGGTTCGACTCGTCTTGGGTGCACCGCCTGACGGCGGCCGACGCGGAATTCTGGAGCATGTGGAATGCGTGGCGAAATGAAAAAAATCGCGAGACCTGGATTCACCCTGCTGGAGTTGCTGGTGGTGATCGCCATGATCGCGCTCATCGCCAGCGCCATCCTGTTTGCGATGTTCGGCGCTCTGGAGGAAGCCAAGGGAGCGCGCACCCGCGCAGAGATCACCCGGCTGCATGAGATCATCATGGAACGTTATTCGGCTTACGAGTCGCGGTCGCTGCAAATCCCGGCGATGGCGTCGCTGTCGCGACTGCCGGATCCCCGCGAGGTGGCGCGGGTCCGCGTGCTGGCGATGCGCGACCTGATGCGAATGGAAATGCCGGATCGGATCACCGACGTCATCGATGTCGGACCGAATCTGGCCGGTCCGAGCGAGCTGCGATTGTATTATCCCAACATCTACGCCACGAACGTTACCCAGTTCGTCAACGTCAAGCTGGCACCTCCGTCGCTGCACCTGAGTTACCGCAAGCGGGCGACGGCCAGTTGGTCGGAAGCGTATCAAGGCGCCGAGTGCCTGTACTTGATTGTTTCGGCGATCCACGAGGAAGGCGGTGATCCGATCGAATTCTTTTCCTCTTCCGAAATCGGCGACGTCGACCTGGACGGGATGCCGGAGTTCCTTGACGGCTGGGGACAGCCGATCGGTTTCTTCCGCTGGGCGCCCGGTTTCGAATCCCCGATGCAAATCGCCAACCCAGAGACCAACCCGGATCCGTTCGATCCGCTGAAGACCGACGTGCGCTGGCATTTTCAGCAGCCGGTGAAAGCGGGACTCGTGAACGGCACCTATCGGCTGGTACCGCTGATTTATTCCGCGGGGAGGGACGGTCTGGTCGACATGGTCGATCAGGGATTGGCGTTCCATTACAAGCAGACGCCGCTGCTAAGCAGCCTGCA
>Ga0233425_10005259_pt1 | contig 20628 bp, 21 predicted proteins | sample Watercolumn_Towu_2_FD_181712 | JGI IMG/M metagenome (GOLD analysis project Ga0233425, IMG submission 181712) | Freshwater microbial communities from Lake Towuti, South Sulawesi, Indonesia - Watercolumn_Towuti2014_140_MG | ecosystem: Environmental > Aquatic > Freshwater > Lake | place... | reverse complement strand
TTCTCTGAGAAGCCCAATCTGAAGAAATAAGCTTAGGAGATATGCCCCATAATTTCTCCGTATACGGACCGAAAAACAAATTATATAACGTCCGTCCAAAACGATTGACAATCCAATCCTCAAAAGAAATGTCTTTTTTCCGGAAGGTAATTTTGGTGAAAACAGCGATTAAGTACGACGTAAATGCCTTCATGTTTGTCCAGAAATCCATCTTCAGGAAAATATCCTTCGCTGACAGGGGATAATCAAAGGTCTTACCCTTGAGCAGGATGACGCTTTTTCTGTTAGAAGTCAGCAATTCCTCATCCATCATTTTGCAAACATTATCGACAAGTTCCTTGTTTTTTGATATAAAACGGTGTCCTCCAAGGTCAAACCGATACCCCTTGTATTCGTTCGTAATGCATAATCCCCCTCCCCTTGAGTCCTTTTCTATAACGGTGACATCGTGACCAAACTTCGATAATTCCCAGGCAGCGGAGAGGCCGCACGGTCCGCCACCAAGCACGAGAATTTTCTTTTTCATGAACCGAAATCCTTTCAGACAACACTAATTAAAAATATGTAGCTACGGATAACAGAAAAGCATTATTCGCACTATCAGATAAATCTTTTTCCTCCACATTAATCTGATAATCAAGCTTAAAGACTGTATCTTCAGTATAACGATAGTTTAGCCCTGGCGTTATTCGATCCCTCATCCAATGAACTCGACTGAAATTATCGTCTCTACCAGCAGTCTGTACCTGATCCCACCGCACAATCCCGGTAAAAGTTGAATTATCCGTAAAAATGCGCGGACTCCAGCTTTTCAAGAGAGAAGGCATAAAATGGTATCTTGCTTCCAGATAATAACCCCACATATCGTCCGTTATGCCGGCATCGTCTGCAAAATCATCTGTTTCAATAAATGCATAGGCACCCTCTCCCACGAATTCAAACGGTCCTCTCTGGTACGTAAAATCCAATGCAGGAATGGTTAATTGGTTTTCATTATTTTCATCATATCGAACTGTATATGCCGATCCGCCACATTCAAACCCGATAAATGGACTAAATGCTACGCGTCCCACAACACCGGGGCTCTCATTAAAACTATCGTTGGCAAATCCCCCCCTCGAACTCCTCAATCCGTTAACTTCTCCTATACTCGCAGTACCGTCAGCGTCCAATCCCCTGAAAACACCATTTGTAACATAAATTTCATAATCAAGTTTACTTAATTCAGACGGATAAAAGGTACCAAAAAATCCCATCCCCAAATCAGTAAGGGTAGTCGGAATAATGAGCTGATTGACAAGCGGACGGTCAGTAAGGTCCTGCAAAGGGGAATCATGCACTAAATTAAATTTCCCAAGGGGGGAAAGGATATATCCTCCTCTCCAGTTTATCCAGTCGGTTAACAAAAAATCAATAGTGCCAAATTCCAAAATTACTTCACCCGATCTTCCGCCACCCACACCACCAAACTCAAATTCTATCTCTGTCGCAAGTTTTACCCGGTCTGAAATATCTGAATAAATAAAAGGTATAAATCTCTTCTGTGTAAAGCCCTGAGGGTCGCTCTCATTTTCAGTTGCACGATATTCAAAATCCATATAACCACCCACGTAGGTGTTTCTCCCAAATCTTCTCAAAAAAGGTTTTGTATAGACACCTCCAAAGGAAGGGGCTAGTTTCTTCTCAGTTAATTCTTCGCTTTTTTTGACTATGGATGATTCATCAGATACATTCTCTCCCCCCAAACCTTCTTCTCTTTTCGGTTTTACATCATACTCCTTGGGAACTCCGCCTGACACCTTTTTTCCCATCTCCTCTTTTAATTGAGCAATCTCCCGGTCTTTTTGCTCCTCTTTGTCAATTTGTTGTTTAAGCATTTGCTTTATTGCATCCAATTCTTTTTCAAGCAAATCTACCTTGTTTTTCAAAACCTCCGTTTCTGAAGATTGAGCAAAAACATCTGTGATATAAAATATACCAAATAAAACGAATACGGGAATCAAATATCTCATAATAGCCCTCCTGTTTTAATTAAGACTTAGTCTCATCATTCTATAAAAATATTATTTTTTGTCAAGCAGATTATAAAAAAATTTAATTTTAAAGATATTTCGCATCTGATCACGAACTTCCTTGCTATCCGTTTGGATGTAAAGCTTGCATATTCAAGACAAATCAACAAAATAATTGAATAAAAAAAGGGTTATGTGCTTTGTATCACATAACCCTTGAACATTTCTACACGTTTATCTTCTACTCAACTACGGTAATGAAATCACTTGAAGCGCCACCCTCATTATTATACACAGTCGGCATGTAAAATGTATTTTCCGCAGCCTGATCAATTTTTTGGTTACATTTCTGACACCTTCTGTTATGCGGGCCGCGGCTCACAAATCTTTTGCCGCACATTAAGCAAGTTCTCACCGCCTTGTCAGCATATATATTTTTTATGGATATTGTTTTTTCATTGTATTTCTGTTTTATCCTACGACGAATTTTTTCTGTTTGTTTTACGCTCATTTGAAATGCTCCAAATTTAAATCCTGTGAAATTAGCTTACAATTTGTGATAAAAAACAAAAACATACAATATATTTGTTCCAAAGCACAGTGTTTATTTTTAAAAAATACTCATGTTGTTTGTTTAAAAGACTTAATATATATAATATTATTTTACTTGTTTTTCATTATCAGCACCGTATAATAAGTACTTCACATTTTTCCTGAATATCTTTTTCTAACGGGGCGTAGCGCAGTTTGGCTAGCGCGCCTGCCTTGGGAGCAGGAGGTCGGAGGTTCAAATCCTCTCGCCCCGACCATTTTATTATTACCACTTCAGTAAGTATTCCATCCACATAACTTGCTTAAACAACATTTGACTTGTGCCCTTCTTGTGCAATAACACCTCCCTTAAATATAGAAAAATTGATACCATTGAATAAATAAATTTAAAATTAACACTTGTTTTTCCCAAGTAAACTGACTTTATATTATCCTTAATAAATACTACAGAGAAACATTCAATAACTTCTGTTGATAGCAAATTTATGGAGAAACCGTATTTAGAAAATACTGCTAGACTTGCATTGAGGAAGGGTATGTTGGGAAAAAATATATTCCTACTTCATCAAAAGTTGCCAAATGAAATTCCTTTGATTCCAACAATTATATAATTTTTGCGACATAAAAATATGTCATGGCACATTTCTGTGACATTGCACATGTGTATCATGACACACTCAAACGAAAAGAAAGATACCAACCTTCTTTTTCGTGTTATACAATATTTCTTCTCGATTACCTTGTTTTTTTCGATTTCCCCACCTTTTTTGCAACAATTTTTTTCTTCGCCTTGGACTTTGGTTTCTTTATTGAAGAAGGGCGGCACAACATATCGCTCTTAGGAGCGAGTCTTCCGCAAGAATCACAAACATACTTTAAACTAATGACTTTTGGGGCACATATATGCCGCGGATTATCCGTCACAGTGCCACAATATTTACATACAACAACTTTCTTCGCCAATATTGGTTTGCAAAGATGACCTTTATCCGTCGTTACCATCCCGCACGTTCCACAACTATAAATTCCACCCATAATCTTCCCTCCTATCCATTTTGGTTCTTGATAGAACTATACACGGTTAATACATATTCTAACATTTCATCTTCATTATCGAAAACTTTTTTTAAAAAAGGGAGCGCTTCCCGCATATTTCCCTGTTTCAAATAAATTAACCCAATATTGCCATAAGCTGCGAAAAGGTTCTGGTCTAATTGTATAGATTTCTTGTATTGATTAATTGCAGAATTATAGTCGCCTTTCCTATAATAGACCGTCCCGAGATTATTGTATAATGTTGCATTGTCAGGGTTCTTATGAATAAGAAATGTATATTCTTCTATCGCACGGTCGTAATCACCTTTTTCTTTATAAGCTAATGCCCGCACTGCGCGCGCTTCATAATTCAAAGGGTATTCATTTATTACCTGCGTATATACTGTGATCGCAGTGTCATACTCCATTTTGTTAAAATATTCGTTTCCTTTGATCAATAAACGTGTATCATAGGATACGCTCGTAGCCCAACACCAGCCGAGCGTTGAAATAAACACGGTACCAAAAATTAAATATCTTCTTTTTTGTAGAGTATTTCCCGGCCTTGCCTCTTTCTTCCCGGCTGAAACCTTATATATCAATAAACCAAAGCATACCCCCCATGCAGCGCCAAGAAATGTCTGAAAACTTCCAAGCCATTTTTGAATAATATACGCAAAAGTTAGTCCGCAAAAGACAAGAAGCAAATCATAATGCCACGCAGAAAGGGGGTTGTTTGAAATTAGCCATTGAAATTTACGAGTTATGGAAATTACACTGGAGCCCCATTTATAGCTCAACGTACTGTTCGGACAGGCGCTCGTACAGGAAAGACATCGGATACAGTTCGTATTTACCACAGCTCCATATTGAGCAATTTCTTCATGCACCTGTATTCCCATGGTACAACTTTTTGTACAGCTCATGCAGCCTTTACACTGATTCACTTTTCGGATGCGAAAAAAACCAATATTATCGAATATTGCAAGCATCGGCGCCCAAGGACATACATACCTGCAAAACGCCCTTGAACCCATCAGATAAATGAACATAAAGGCGTCAAATACAATAAATGACACTATAATCAGCGGATTCCTGGGGAGGTCTCCTGTCATTACCTGTGTATCACCAAAACCGATCCGAAACTGTGGAATGCCGTATAAAAACCAGAACTCAAAGATCGCTGTTATTGTTTTTAAAAGGAAAACATATTGAATAATACTAGCATTAGAATGAATGATCCTGGGATTAATACCAAGCTTGTTAAATATTTTGAGAGTCATTTCCTGGAAAAAAGCAAAATGACATCCCCACCCACAAAATATTCTCCCGAAAAATATCGTTATAATAACCACAAAAATAAAAAATGCCGCAGCGGAGTTTAACAAACCCATACCGAAAAGGGTTACAATGCCATTTAAACTGAACGTTCCTACCCGTTGGTAACCAAATTTATACCAGAGGACAATGTGTACCCCAATTACTATATTTAATAACAGCAGAGATAATAATCTTTTATTGTTGATGTTCATAACAATCTTATTTTAGGAAAGCTAATTTCGTTTTTTCACACAATGCAATATCACTCTTCCAAAATAAACCGCATCTTTGAACTCTCGTTATCCTTTATACCCCCTGTAAAAGTATAGATACCAGGCCTGCCAAGTATATCATAGATATAAGCAATATAGGTGCTATTCTTGGGAATCGTTACCTCGTCTTCTTCTTTGCCACGCCTGGGGCCTGACAGTTCAAACGTCACGACTACATCCTTATCGCTATCGCTATCATTATATATTACAATTCCCATATAAAATTTGTTGAACGCTGTATACGCAAATTTAATATATAAAGGCTGGCTCACAGGCTCGTCTGATGAAGCAAACACGCCGAGCAATGCAATATCTTTATCTTTTTTAGCGCTCAAATTATTGCTTGTATTGGGAAGTGCATATCCCTGAATCTTTCCCATAAAACTTTTATTCGTTTTACTAAGCGTTTCATGTTGAATCAAAAAAAGCATTATCATCGGAATAAACCACAACAATGCCTTTCTTAAGAAACTTATGACCATACCACTCCTGTGCATATAATATCCTCCTGATAAAAAATACCCCTTTGCTAAATGCCGTACGGAATTTGTGGTTTTAAAGTGATAAAGCCGGAAAGTGTTAATCTATGAATATTTTTATTGCTATTGATGAAGTGCTTTTCCACTGCATTTTGTCTCGTTTTTAAAGTACCCCCAAGGGGATTTGAACCCCTGTCTTCAGGCTGAGAACCTGACATCCTGGGCCACTAGACGATGGGGGCATGGAAATGCAAGGAAATTATAAAGACTTGTAAGGCAATACCTATACCAAAATATTTATGAGTAAGAAAATACTATATTTATTTTATGAAGTCAATAAAATTCAGACATTACTTTGTTTAAAAATGGGCGTTGAAACACTTACGAGGTTGAAGGTACAGTACTTGGCTGAGTACAGAACTTTAGAATTGTTTGCAGCGCACGGTCGGCTGATGTGCCGTAAGTGTCAAAGACCACCTCTCCTTTTGGTTGGCGTGGACCATATCGATCGAAGTTCGGTTTGACAAAGAGGGCTACTGTTTTCGTTCCCACGGCAATCGAGAGATGCATTGGATCAGAATCTGGAGTAAAAACTGCCTGACAGCCGGAAATGAGCGCCGCAACCCTGCGAATGTCAGGTTCTTTATATATATAATGCCTCACCCAGCGAGCCACGAATGAGTTCCTCCCGTGATGCCTCCTCATAATATCCAATGAAAACCACAACGGGAAAACCGTGAGAACGGAGACCTTTGACTATGACACCGAAGTTTGAAATATCCCAGTACTTGCCCTTGCGTTGGCGGCTGCCGACAAAAATGCCAATCGGTTGACCGCAAGAATTACGGACTCTTTCCCTGAAAAAACTCTCAGCCCAATACCGTTCCTCGTTACTGATCACCAGCTTTCGCTCGCCCGATGTGTGGATGCCAAGCCATCTCATGTACTTGTTAACCTGATCTACCTTGTGGGATGAGTGTGGATGCTCCATGGCGGATGTAAAGAAAATATTGCCAACTGAACCGCGGCACCCAATCCGATGTTTGGCTCCGGAAGCATACATAATAAATGCACCCAGCGAAGCAGTTGCCATACTAAGGTGAATAGCAACATCGTAACGTTCCTGACGCAGTGTGCGAATAAGTCGCCACATCCGTAATGGTGACCACGAGTCCCTACGACTAACGGCGTAAACGTGTTGCAGGTTGTATCCTTTAAGAATACCGGGTGCATACGGTCCGCCGACGAAAGAAAATTTTACCATAGGCAACGCATCAATCAAGGCAGATACAGCGGGTGTGCTAATACCGTATTACCCATGCGGTAATTCACGAGCACAAGGAGAATCCGCTTTGCCGCACTTAAATCAGGAAGAGGTTCATTACCATCTGGTGCTGTCTTTGCCACAGCACGCAGTATAGTACGATATATGCGACTCATCAATTTTTGCAACATGTCCCGTTGTTTTGACAACTGTTTGTGATTCATCAGTGAATAACCCTTTCCCCTGTTTTCGTTATGGTTATCTTGCCAAAGTCGTCCATCTTGCTTAGCTCTTCTCCAGTAAAAACAGGCCCATCAACACAAACCCGCTGACCGCTGCAATCACATTGACCGCATATACCAAAACCACACTTGAAATACCTCTCCAAGGACACCTCACATTCTATATTTCTGTTTTTGCACAGCTCAACGATCTTATATAGCATCATTTCAGGGCCGCAGCCGTATACCTTTTGAATCGATCGCTTCTTCAATTGTTCTTCGAGCAAGTCAACGGCCGTTCCTCTAAATCCAACAGAACCGTCGTCGGTGCTCAACTTCATATCCTTAAAACGATCTTTATAAAGTATCTCTTTTGCAGTTCTTGCACCTTGGATAACGATTGCATCCGGCAACCTCTCTATAATTGTTGCAAGAGATGCCATCCCAATCCCCCCCCCTACAATACAGACGTTTAAATTCGTTCGCAAATCGAATCCCCTGCCGTAGGGACCGCGTATGCCGATTCCGTCTCCCACCTTTTTTTTGTGAATCTCTGTTGTAAATGCACCCCTTCGCAAGATTGAGACGCCAACGATATTGTTTTTAACATACGATATGGTAAAGGGCTTTTCATCCAGAAATGGTATCCATACCATTACAAATTGTCCCGGAGTGAAGCCCACCTTGCATTCAAAGAAGAATGTTTTTACATTTGGCGAATCTTCATGAATATCACATATTTTCACCATGGCAGGTTGTTCAATCATGTGCAACACCTACCATACTTTTAATATCAGAAAAACCATTTTCACTCATCCACTGTAACATTTCCCCAGAAATTTTCCTAAAGACGTCTATACCACGATTATAAACACCCGTCCCAATCCCAACAACAGACGCCCCGGACATCAACATCTCAATGGCATGCCTTCCGGTAGAAATGCCTCCGACCCCGATAATAGGAATTTTAACAACCTTGTATAAATCGTATACACACCTCACAGCAATCGGTCTCAATGCGTCACCTGTAACACCACCGACTTTAAAACTCAGAACAGGCTTATGCGCTTCAATATTTATAATCATGCCCGGCCCCATTGAGTTGACGGCTGTTATAGCGCTGGCGCCGGCATCCTCCGCAGCCTTTGCAACCGCACAAATCTCAGGAATGCTCGGGGACAACTTGATAAACACGGGCAATTTTGTTGCCTTCCGCACCGCCACCGTTATTTTAAATGTCGCCTGAGGAGTTCCCTGACCTGCAAGAAGGCCAAAACCAGGCGTATGCGGACAGGAAAGAGGTATCTCGATTGCTGAAAAACCGGAACCGGCAAGGCCTTCAACAACCCTCACGAAATCTTCCTTCACCGTTCCTATTACACTGGCAATTACCGGAACTCCGACTGTTTGGAGATTTGAAAATTCCCTGGCGGCCGCATGAACACCAGGATTTGAATAACCCACAGCATTAACCATTCCTGCCTCAAAAGTAATAACCGTAGGATTCTTATGTCCCTCTCTCGGTTCCGTGCTAATTGACTTAATGGTTACCGCACCCGCACCATTCTTCGCCACTCGTTCCAATAAGGCCTTCGTCGTGCCTAATATTCCGGACGCAAGAATCGTAGGATTTGCAAGCCGTATATTGCACAAACTAACGGATAAATCAGGTGTCGCCATATACAGTCTTTCGTATTAATCCACTTTCCGTATTTATTCTGAAAAAAAGCATTTAGCCCTTTCTGTTTCCCGCAGACACAAAATACAACGGCTTTTATTATAGTAAAGGCTTTTTAAATGTAAAAACAATTTTCAAACGGCTTATTATTTCAAGAAAACTGTTGACAATCAGACAAAGTAATATAATGATATGCTTCTAAAAGTCAGTAAATTCCCGAATCTTACAGAATAATGCTACAAACATGAAAATACTCGGAATTGACCCTGGTACGCAGATTGTTGGCTTTGGTGTAATTGAAAAAACAGCTTCGGGTACCACAGCCATTGATTACGGCTCGATCAAGGTCAGTAAAAAACTGGATTTTCCACAAAAACTTTTGACAATTCATCACAAAATAATGGAGATTATTTCCAGACACCGGCCTGATCAAATGGCTGTAGAAGAAGTTTTTTACGGCAAAAACATAAAATCAGCAATCAAGATTGGCGAAGGAAGAGGAATAGTTTTTTTATGTGCGGCGTTGGCAAATATCCCTATTACAGAATATGCCGCAACAGTCGTCAAAAAAGCCGTCGTGGGCAACGGCAGCGCACATAAAAGCCAGATTCAGCACATGGTAAAAATATTACTCGACCTGCCGGAAGCGCCGGAATCTGAAGACACCGCAGACGCACTTGCCATAGCCATTTGCCACAGCCACAACATGAAGCGCAATCCCTCTTATCAAACCGAGCAAAAACACTTGACACACATTCCCCTTTCGTTATAATTCCTTTCTTTACATAACTAAATTATTTCATAACAGTATTTTTTTATTCTTTTCAAAACCACTCATACTCATGGAAAATGCCATACGAAAGGCAAACATACTCATAGAAGCTATTCCCTATATACGATCTTTTAAAAACAAAATTGTCGTAATAAAGTTCGGCGGCGGTGCAATGTCCAGTGACGAAGTGCTGACACAGGTACTCCAGGATATCGTCTTTATGAAAACCGTCGGCATGATGCCAATACTGGTGCATGGCGGCGGACCTCACATCAGTGAAGAAATGGCCAGAAGAGGTTTGTCCCCTCGGTTTGTCGAAGGACACCGTGTAACCGACCGCGAAACTCTGAATATTGCAAAAGACATACTGATCAATAAAATCAGCGCTTCCATCGTACACAAGATTCGTGAATTGGGCAGCGAAGCAATGTGTATATGGGAAAATGGCTCTTGCCCGATACAAGCGGAAAAACACTATATCGAATCGAAAACCTCCTCCGGCGAATACAAAAAAATTGATATAGGTCTTGTCGGAAAAGTAACGTCGATCGACACCAACAGGTTCCTCCAGCTTTGTAATAAGTGCACTATACCCATAGTGCCTCCTATCGCCAAAGGAACCAATGGCGATGACTACAACATTAATGCCGATACAGTGGCAGCCTTTATCGCAAAGTCGCTCGGCGCAGAAAAACTTGTCTTTCTTTCGAATATACACGGCATTATGACAAAGCCTAATGACAAGACATCTGTCGCCTCCACCTTACATGAAGACGAAATTCGTAAACTCATTGAAACAAAAATAATAAGTGACGGTATGCTGCCGAAGGTGCAGGCATGCTTGAGCGCAATCAAAGCGGGAGTTAAAAAAGCGCACATTATTAACGGGTTACTACCTCACGCTCTCTTACTGGAAATTTTTACAGACAAAGGCATCGGGACACAAATAGTGACATAAACCTTATGAATACAAAGGAAATAATAGAAATTTACAATCAATGTGTAATTCCTAACTATACCCGGAATCCAATTCTGCTTGTGAAAGGCAATGGCGTAGATGTGTGGGATGCGGACGGGAAACGCTATCTCGATCTGTTTTCAGGCTGGGCAGTGAGCCTGCTGGGTCACTGCCACCCCAATGTTGTCAAAGCGCTGCAAGACCAGTCGGCAAAACTACAACATGCGCCAAATATTTATTACACCGAACCGCAGGGATTGCTTGCCAAACATATTTCCGAAAAATCTTTTGGCGGGCAATGCTTCTTTTGCAACAGCGGAGCGGAGGCCAACGAAGCAGCCATTAAACTTGCGCGCATACACAATATGAACACAGGCAAATATAAAATTATCACATTTTCCGATTCCTTTCATGGCCGTACGATAGCCACGGTTACGGCCACGGCACAACCCAAATACCACAAAGGATTCGCTCCGCTTGTTGAAGGGTTTTCCTACCTCCCCTTTAATGATCTGGATGCCCTGAAAAAATCCGCTGATAACGAAACCTGCGCCATTATGCTTGAAACAATTCAGGGAGAAGGCGGAATTAACATCGCAACCAAAGAGTTCTTACAGGGTATCAGGAAGTTATGCAACGAAAAAGGTATTTTAATGATACTCGACGAAGTTCAATGCGGAATGGGACGAACGGGAAAACATTTTGCCTATCAGCACTACGGGATAGAACCGGATATTATGACACTTGCCAAGGCGCTCGGCGGCGGCGTGGCAATTGGCGCCATGACCGCAAAAAAAGAGATCGCCAAAAGCCTTGTCCCCGGCAGCCATGCCTCCACGTTCGGCGGAAATCCGTTAGCCTGCGCAGCAGGCGTGGCCGTATTTAATACAATCGAAAAGGAAAAACTGCTTGATAATGTAGTAAACATGGGGAACTATTCCCTGGAAAAATTAAAGGCACTGAAAAATACCCATAAGGTTATTCACGAAGTGCGCGGTGTAGGTCTTATGATTGGAATTGAACTTACTATAAACGGAACGGACTTAATCAAACGGTGCATCCAGGCAGGACTATTTCTGAATTGCACACATGATAAAGTCATTCGATTCATGCCGCCCCTTAATGTCAAAAAAGAACATATTGACGAAGGTCTTGGCATATTGGACTCAATTCTTTCTAAACTTTAATTTGTGAGAAGAAATTATGAAGTGTAAAGACTTAACCTCTATTGATGACCTTTCTCTGGCCGATATTGAGGAAATATTCAGAATCACTAAAGAACTCAAGGAATGGCACTCCAAAGGATACCAGGAAAAATCCCTGAGCGGCAAAATTCTGGGCATGATTTTCGAGAAAAGCTCGATGCGCACACGCGTTTCCTTTGAAGTTGCGATGATTCATCTGGGAGGCCACACCATTTACCTTACACAAAACGATATCAACCTGGGGAAACGGGAAGCGGTAAAAGATGGGGCAAGAGTGCTCTCACGTTATGTGAATGGCATAGTAATACGCACTTTCGGACAGGAAACCGTCCAGGAACTGGCCAGATACGCAACGGTGCCGGTTATCAACGCCCTGTCCGATTATCTCCACCCATGCCAGGCATTGACCGACCTTTACACTATCAAAGAAAAATTTGGCGCTTATACAGATATAAAAATAGCCTTCGTGGGTGATGGAAATAATGTCGCACGCTCTTTAGCGCAAATTTGCTCAAGACTTGGCCTCCACTTTCACGTCGCCTCACCAAAGGGATACGAACTTACGCCTGATTTTATTTCCAAAACAAAGAAAATGTCAGAAGCAAACAATCTGATACATCTTTATAATGATCCCCAGGAAGCCGCAGAAAAGGCACACGTAATTTATACCGACACGTGGGTCAGCATGGGACAGGAGTCTGAATACGAGGCGCGCAAAGAAGCCTTTAAAAATTTTCAGGTCAACAGCGCCCTTCTGAAAATTGCAAGCAACGATGTCAAGGTCATGCACTGCCTGCCTGCTCATCGGGGAGAAGAAATCACGGATGACGTCATTGACGGACAGCACTCTGTTGTATACGATCAGGCAGAAAACAGACTCCATGTCGAAAAAGCTTTATTGAAACTTCTCCTGGGCAAATAATGAAATGAGAGTCGACAACCGTAAATACGACGAATTACGCCCTCTCATTATCAAAAGACATTTCACAAAATACGCCCCCGGCTCCGTCCTCATCCAGTCAGGCAACACTATAGTCATCTGTACAGCTTCAGTCGAAGACAACGTGCCTCCCCATGTGAAAAATACAGGAGAGGGATGGATTACTGCCGAATATTCAATGCTGCCGACTTCCACGCCTGCCAGGGTTCCAAGGGAATCGAGCAAAGGCAGGGTCGGAGGCAGAACCCACGAGATTCAAAGGCTTATCGGTCGTTCTTTACGGTCTGTTATTGACCTTGCGTTACTCAAGGAACGGACTATCTGGATCGACTGTGACGTCATACAGGCGGACGGAGGCACACGCACGGCGTCCATAACGGGCAGTTATATTGCTTTGGCAGACACCGTCAGTTGGCTGATGAGCAAGGACATAATAAAAGGCAATCCTCTTCTGGACAGTATTGCTGCCGTAAGCGTAGGGATTGTCAACGATGGCGTGTTGCTCGACCTCTGTTATTCAGAGGACGCCGCAGCGCAGGTTGACATGAATGTGGTTATGACCGGCAGCGGGAAATTCATTGAAATACAAGGCACGGGGGAAGAATATGCCTTTGACGACGAGCAGTTGGCAAACATGCTGAATTTGGCCAAAATGGGCATTCGCGAAATTACCGAAATTCAAAAGAAGGCGCTGGAAACCGCCTAACAATGTATAACTTTTCATGTATTAACCGAAACAGCGCCGCCCGCAACATTCTCTAACCCCCATTTTATGTATGCACCGCAAAACTATTGTTATTGCTTCGCAAAATGAAAATAAATGCAGGGAAATAACGGACATTCTCAAGGATTGTCCGGATATCTTGCTTCGCAAGACCGATGATTTTCCTTTTCTGCCGACAGTTGAAGAAGATGGCAATACCTTTCGGGAAAATGCCGTAAAAAAGGCAACTATTCTTGCAAAAACCTGCAATACCTGGACAATGGCGGACGATTCAGGGCTTGAAATAGATGCCCTGAACGGACGGCCAGGCGTTTACTCAAGCAGATACGCCGGACTGAATGCTACCGATGAAGACAATATCAAAAAGGTGCTGTCGGAATTGAAGGGCGTAGAAAAGGAACAGCGCACAGCAAGGTTCAAGTGTTCCATTGCATTAGCAGGCCCACAGCATCTTTTCCTGGTCGCGGAAGGTTCCTGCGAAGGTATTATTATTGAAAAACCTGCCGGAAAACACGGTTTTGGATACGACCCTATCTTCTACGTCCCTGATTACAATCGCACCTTTGCCGAATTAAGCCCGGAAATCAAAAACGAAATCAGCCATCGCGGCAAGGCGCTGAAGCTGTTTAAAGACCGCGTAATCCCTCTGATTCAGAGTTTTTGAAGCTCTTACGGCATTTCGTGGAACACCCTCACCGCGCCGTCTCTTTCTCACGAACGTCTTTCCAATACGCATCCACAACCGCCTGAATTTTTCCCAACACCGCCTCTTGTCTTACCGGTTTAAAGAGATGCTCAAACCTCCCCTGTTCTTTCAGGTAATCTTCGACCGGCTTCAGTTTGCCTGGAATAACCGTATGTCTTACATCGCCATAGACAGCTTCTTTCAATGCCCACACGCCGGTATCCACTGCCAGTTTTGAGAGTCCCGCAGAGTGAGAAGGGTCGGTTGCCCATCCCGGCGGGCACGGGGAAAGGTTAATAAAGAGTTTCGGGCCTTTATACTGCTCGGCTTTTTTAAACTTGTTGATCAAATCGACAGGGTGAGACGGGGCAATCGTAGCAAGGTACGGAGGCTTGTGGCTTCTCCATATCTCAAAAAGATTTTTTTTGTCAACACCCGATCCTATCGGATTTGTTGCCCCTACCGGCGTAGTTCCGGTCCTTGACGCAAAAGGCGTGGAACCTGATGCCTGAAAACCCGTATTCCCGTATGCCTCGTTGTCATGGCATATATAATAAAAATCCAGATTGCGGTGCAGCGCCCCCGACGTGGATGCGAGGCCGATATCATTGGCAACCCCATCACCTGTCAATACAACTACTTTCAAATCTTCTCTCGGATCGAGCCTCTTTTTTCTGATCAATATATCCAGGGCGTCTCTCACCCCCTGCGCACCGGCAGGAGCACAGGCCATTGCGGTATACAGCCAGGAATTCTTAAAAGGGGTAAACGGATAGACGGAAAGGAGCGTAAAACATCCCGCAGCATTTACAATAACAGTTTTTTCCCCCAAAACCTTCAGACTATGCCTTAAGGCTAAAAGCCCGCCGCATCCGGCACAGGTCGGAGTCCCAGGTGAAAGGAGTTCATTCGTGGGAATATTTTTTATGGATTTAATCGTCATTATGCTCATCGAGAAAAACTCCTTTTTCACGCACCGTATACAACGAAAAAACCCAACCTCGCCTGCTTTTCATTTTTCATTTTCCAATTCACCACATTCTCGTCTTCCGGCCATTTCCTTCACTTTCTCCATCTCCTTCCACTCTGTTTCCGTATAGAGGAGGCGAGGCAGCTCAACCCTTCCCGTTTCAACAGCCCTAACCATGCTGTAAATAACATACTCAAACTCATCGGAACCGATACTCTTCCCCCCAAGGCCTCCGATAAAGGAAAGTAAAAGGGGCATTTTCTTTTCATTGTACATAACTCCTGCAATCTCTGCATAGAGAATACCGCCATTCCCGATGCTTATATTCTGGTCTATGACGGCTGCCGCTTTCTTTCCCCGGATCATCTTCCTTATATCATCAGCCGGAAATGGCCTCAATAGCCTCAATCGTATCAGCCCGGCCTTTAAGCCGTTTTTCCTGGCATTTTGAACCGCTGCCTTACCAAGCGTTGAAAACGAATTGGACATAATCAGGACATATTCGGCGTCATCAACCATAAACCCCTCTACGGTATCATAGTTTCGGCCAGTAAACTTCTTATATTCCTCGGAAACTTCCTTGTACACTTCAATCGCCTTCATACTTGCCAGATGCATCTGATATTTAAAGTACGAATACACGGGGCCTCCAAGAACCGCAACTCCCTGCGCCATCGGCTTGCTCGCCTTAAAATATGCATGATGCGGCCGATAGACCGGCAAAAATTTTCTTACCTGTTCCTTGTCAGGTATCTCTACCGGTTCTCTCGTAAACGAGAGATAAAATCCGTCCATATTCACAAACACGGGGAGAAGCACCCGCTCATCCTCTGCCAGTTTATACGCCATCAGAATTGAATCAAGCACCTCCTGGCAGGTCTCGCAGTGTATTTGGAGAAAACCGGAATCGCGTGCAGCAAGAATATCATTATGGTCAGGCTCCAGCGTTATCGGCGCAGATAACCCCCGTGAAACATTTACCATAACAAAAGGCACCCGCCACCCTGACACCGTATAGAGCATCTCAAAGCCGTAGAGAAGTCCCTGGCTTGACGTTGCCGTAAAAACCCTCACCCCGGTGGCTGAGGCAGCCCCTGCTGCAGTAATCATCGAATGTTCAGAGTCGAGGGTAACAAACGTGGCATCCACATCTCCATTGGAAATCCACTTTGCCAGCATCTCAATGATTTCCGTTTGCGGCGTTATGGGGTAAGCCGGAACATAATCAACCTCGGCAAGCCTTACACCCCATGCCGCCGCTGCGTTCCCCGTAAGCATTTCCCTTGTCATTTCGGTTATATTTCCTTCACATTTCAGATTATTGTAACCATAAACATTGACCGGTAACCGTAAGGACAGGTTTGAAACCTGCCCCTACAACACTCATAGTTACCACGCATGCACCTCTCTCACTCTTTCTATTGCCTTCGATGGGCATTCCTCAACGCAGATCATGCATCCTTTGCAATTATCATAATCCGTACAGGGAAAACCGTCTTCATTTACCGTAATACAACCGTCAGGACATCTGGCAACACAAATCATACATTTCGTACACATATCATAATTCCAGACAGGCTTAAACACCCGCCAATTGCCGGTCTTTCTTGAAGGGGTATTACCTACGGTATTTATTGCAGGGCTTGAAACAATTGCCGGCTCGAACGGCAGGTCGATAACAGGGCTACCCTTGTGCTCAGCTTCGGTCGTCTCTATTTTTACCGGCCGGATGGCACGATAACAGTGCACCGCCGCCTCTCTGTTTTTTACAACAAGCTCTCTTTCCGGAATAAATTCAGACAGTTCCTTTTCAACCGCCCTTTTCAATGCATCTTCTCCAAGTCCGGATATTTTCGAGGCAATACCACCAGCCAGGGCGCTCAGAACCAGTTTACCCAGCATTTCCAGTCCAATCTTTGTAATATCAAGGGTAATGACCTCTGCCGATAATGTTACATTAGATTCTTCGATGCCGCTCAGAATGACTTTGTTGTCATGCTGAACGGAGTGAAGCATCTCATCTTTGAATAGTTTGAAATTTCTGAACATATATTTATCCTTTACCTCAGACTGGCTGTGCATGGTATTGACAAACACAGTCCCCCCCTGCTTCAACCCCGACAGCGGATGCGCAAGGGGATCGTCAAGCAGGGTCTCGTCCATTATAATTACAACATCGGGATTGGAAATTACCCCCCGTTCGAGTATCTGTTCTCTGGAAATGCGTGTGAATGCAGCTATGGGCGCCCCCCTTCTCTCCGCGCCGTAAAGCGGAAAGTCCTGTGCATGGTACCCCTCAATGAATGCGGCAGTGCCGAGTATTCTGTTCGCAACCTTCGCCCCCTGACCACCCCGTCCATGGAACCTTACTCTCAGCATTTTCATCCGTTTTCCTTAAACAACGTGTTCCTTACTAATAATCATGCTTCCTCGTTTGGCATATCAATTACACGTGACGCTATATTACTACAATCCACACACATCTGGCAATAGCTTGTTTATCATTGAAAAGTCATACAAAAGTCTCCGGATAATTTAACAGTAAAATTATTTGCCGGAATACCCAGTTCATTTATAAACATGCGTAACGATCATTACGCATATAAGTTGACTTACTATAGGACTTTTGTTAACATTTGCTCCTTATTAATTAATACTAGGGAATTTACAGTGCGGGGATGAATCATTGTGGGCAGTTACGTAATAGGCATCGACCTTGGGGGGACAAACTTAAAGGCAGGCATTGTCTCCAAAGACGGAGCCATTCACCAACGGTTTTCAGTACCAACCAAGGCCAGCGCAGACCCGCAAACAATATCCAACCAGATATTCAATTTGATTGATGACAGTAGAAACTCCTCGATACTGAGCAAATCCGACATTATCGGCATTGGTTTATGTTCCGCAGGCCTCATTGATAAAAACGGAGAAACCGTTATATTTTCTCCCAATCTGCCGCAATGGAGAAACATTCCAATCAAAAGGCTGGTAATGGAACGGTTTTCCCTCCCCTGTGTATTGGAAAACGACGCCAATGCCGCTGCATGGGGTGAAAAATGGATGGGAGCAGGAAAAGAATCGAATTCGCTGGTTATGATAACTCTCGGAACCGGCATCGGCGGCGGCATTGTTATTGACAATAAACTCTGGCGGGGAGCAAATAACGTTGCAGCAGAAATCGGCCACATGATTATCCAAATGGACGGACCGAAATGCAATTGCGGCAATTTTGGCTGTATAGAGGTTTATGCCTCCGCTACCGCCATGGTGCGCCGTTTTAAAGAATCCCTTCAAAGGGGAACGTCGTCATTGCTACAGAATTCCAGCGAAATTACTGCAAAACTCATCAACGACGCCGCCATACAGGGCGACCAGGCATCATTGAAAATTCTCCAGGAAACGGGACAGTATCTTGGAATTGCGCTGGTCAACATCATGCATATACTCAATCCCGAACTAATCGTTTTAACCGGAGGCGTCATCGGTTCAGGAGATTTACTGATGAACCCGATAAAAGAGGTAATTAAACAAAAAGCATTTGAAGCATCGTCTAAAAATACCGAAATCGTCTTTTCGAAACTCGGAAGCGATGCTGGAATTATAGGAGTGGCTGGATGTCTACTGAAAGAATTAGAAATTTCTGCATAATTGCACACATAGATCACGGAAAATCCACCCTTGCAGACCGATTGCTGGAAAAAACGAACACAATCTCATCCAGAGAATTCAGGAATCAATTGCTTGACGACATGGACCTGGAACGTGAGCGTGGAATTACGATCAAGGCAAGCGCTGTCGCACTAAAACTCAAGCGAAACGGCAAGGAATACGATCTCAATCTGATCGATACGCCCGGCCATGTAGACTTCAGCTACGAGGTGTCGAGAAGTCTTGCAGCCTGCGAAGGAGCGCTGCTGCTGGTGGATGCCTCGCAGGGCGTCGAAGCGCAAACAGTCGCCAACACATACCTTGCCATGGAACATGATTTAAAAATTATTCCGGTCATCAGCAAGATTGACTTGCCTTCGTCCAGACCAGCAGATGTGCTGATGGAAATGGAAAAGACACTCGGTATTTCATCGGAAGATGCCTTGCGGGTAAGCGCAAAAACCGGCGAAGGAGTCGATGAAATCTTTGGCGCCATTATCGACCGTATCTCGCCGCCGAAGGGAAACCAGGACGCACCGCTTCGGGCGCTGATCTTTGATTCCGTATACGATGAATATCGCGGGGTAATTATCTATCTGCGTATCTTTGACGGTTCGTTCAAGGCGGGCGATGAAATATATATGATGAAAACTCACCGGTCGTTCAAAGTGGAAGAGGTCGGCGTATTTAAACCTAAAATGGTGGCAAAGGAAGGTCTCTTCACCGGTGAAGTCGGCTACTGTATTGCAAACATCAAATCTCTTCACGACGTCAAAGTAGGCGACACCGTTACGCACAACAAAGACAAGGCGTCAGAGCCCCTCCCCGGATACCGTCCGCCTATACCCATGGTATACTGCGGTATTTATCCGGCGGATAACGCCGATTTCCACCTGCTTCGCGAAGCGCTGGACAAATTGAGTCTGAACGATTCCTCATTCACATTTGAGCCGGAGACGTCTCAGGCGCTCGGCTTTGGGTTCCGGTGCGGATTCCTCGGACTTTTACACATGGAAATCGTTCAGGAACGGCTGGAACGCGAGAGCAATATCAATGTAGTACAAACCGCGCCAAACGTTACCTACGAGATATTGCAAACAAACGGTGAGGTAGTTAAAGTAGACAATCCCGAAAATGTTCCGCAGATAAACCTGATTGATGAATTCAGGGAACCGATTGTACGCGCCAGTTTTGTCATACCGACCGAATATCTGGGAGCGATTATGCAACTAGCGGAAGCACGCAGGGGAAGGTACAAAAGCACTGAATATCTGAGCGAGAGGCGTGCAATCCTTTCTTATGAACTGCCGCTTGCTGAAATTATTTTTGACTTTTTCGACAAAATGAAGTCTGCTACACGCGGATATGGCACACTGGACTATGATTTTATTGGATATGAAGCTGCCGACCTTGTAAAATTGGATATCCTGGTAGGCGGCAAACGAGTTGACGCGCTTTCCACCATCGTACACAGAACAGAGGCGGAAATAAAAGGCAGAAAACTGGTGAAAAAATTAAAAAATGAGATATCCCGGCATCTGTTTGAAGTGGTATTGCAGGCAGCCATCGGCAGCAGGATAATTGCGCGGGAAACGATACGGCCGATTGCCAAAAACGTGACTGCAAAATGTTACGGCGGCGACATTACCAGAAAACGCAAACTTCTGGAAAAACAAAAAGAAGGTAAAAAGAGAATGAAGTCCGTTGGAAGCGTGGAAATTTCCCAAAAGGCATTTCTCTCTGTACTTTCAATCGATGAATAAATGAATAAATTAGGCTGCCTTCGGCAGCGACTTTGCCTTTCCCCACTTTCGTGAGGAGAGGATTTTGTCATTCCCGTGTAAACGGGAATCCAGATGCATCAGAAAAACTGCCTGGATTCCCACTTTCGTG
>Ga0233425_10005258_pt1 | contig 20629 bp, 18 predicted proteins | sample Watercolumn_Towu_2_FD_181712 | JGI IMG/M metagenome (GOLD analysis project Ga0233425, IMG submission 181712) | Freshwater microbial communities from Lake Towuti, South Sulawesi, Indonesia - Watercolumn_Towuti2014_140_MG | ecosystem: Environmental > Aquatic > Freshwater > Lake | place... | reverse complement strand
GCTTCCACCCCACGATCTGCACGACGAGCCTCGCCTACGGCCCGCTCGACGACGATGGCCGCTGCCTCGTCACCGTGATCGCCGACCATCGCGTGCTCGACGGCGTGCCGGTGGCCCGGGCGCTCGAGCGTCTCGAGGACGTGCTCACCGGCGCGATCGTCGCCGAGCTCACGGCGCTTCGGGCTTCGCCTGGCGAAGCCGCCGCCTGATCTCCGCGAGCCGCTCGGCGAAGTCGCGCTCCAGGCCGCGGTCGGTCGGCTCGTAGTAGGTCTTCTCGACGCCGAGGTAGTCCTGCGCGGCGATGGCGTCGGGGGCATCGTGGGCGTAGGCGTAGCCCGTGCCGTGACCAAGCCGCTGGGCCCCCGCGTAGTGCTTGTCCTGCAGGTGCCGTGGCACGGGGATCACCGCCTGCTCGCGGACGTCGCGGCGGGCGGCTGCGATCGCGGTCGTGCAGGCGTTGCTCTTGGGAGCGAGCGCGAGATAGATGACGGCCTGCGCGAGCGTGAGCTGGCATTCGGGGAGTCCCACGAACTCCGTGGCCTGCATCGCGGCCACCGCCACCATGAGCGCCCGCGGATCGGCATTGCCCACGTCCTCGCTGGCGAGGATCACGAGCCGCCGGGACAGGAACCGCACGTCCTCGCCCCCTTCGAGCATCCGGGCGAGCCAGTAGAGCCCCGCGTCGGCATCGCTGCCGCGGATGCTCTTGATCAAGGCGCTCGCGCAGTCGTAGTGGGTGTCGCCCGAATCGTAGGCGATGGCCTTGCGCTGCACGCTCTCGCGGGCCAGGTCGAGCGTGAACAGGAGCGGACGAGCGGCGCTCGAGAGCACGCCCACCTCGAGGGCCCCGAGGGCCCGGCGGGCGTCGCCGTCGGAGGTCTCCACGAGGAAGGCCCGCGCCTCGGGCGTGAGCGTCACCTGCTCCGCGCCGAGGCCGTGGGTGCGATCGACGACGGCCCGGTCGAGGATCCGGCCAACGTCGTCGGGCGTGAGCGCGGCGAGTTCGAAGATCCGGCTGCGGCTCACGAGCGCGGAGGTGAGCGCGAAGAACGGGTTCTGCGTGGTCGCGCCGATGAGTGCGATCACGCCGTTCTCGACGTCGGGCAGGAGGACGTCCTGCTGCGCCTTGTTGAAGCGATGGATCTCGTCGATGAACAGGCACGTGCGCTGGCCGTCGTCCTCGAGCCGCCGCCGCGCCGCCTCGAGCACGTCGCGCACATCCTTGACGCCCGACGCCGTGGCGGAGAGCTCGACGAACCGTCGCTTCGTCTCGTGGGCGATGATCTCGGCGAGCGTCGTCTTGCCGACACCCGGCGGGCCGTAGAGGATCACCGAGCCCAATCGGTCGGCCTCGATGAGCCGGCGCAGGAGCGTTCCCGGCCCCACGATCCGCTCCTGGCCGACATAGTCGGCGAGGCGGCGCGGCCGCATCCGCGCCGCCAGCGGCGCGGCCCGGGCCACGTTCGCGGCCCGTGAGGCGGTGAAGAGATCGGCCATGGCTCGCTCCGGTCGGTCCGGCGCCGCGCCGGTCCCGTCGCCGGATTGTCGCCGACGCAACCTCCCCAGGAAGCCCGCCGTGCCACCGACCGCGGAACGTGGGCAATCCGGGGAGCCCTCCGTCGGACCCTGCGGGTCGCGTCACCCAGGGAGTCTGGAGTGAGTCTGCGGGTCATCCCGATGAAGGATTCTAGGGGCGGGGTCTGCACCGTGGGACTGCGTTCCCCGCGACCATCGGACATCCCGTGGCGGTCCATGCATCGACACACGATTCCGCCGAGCAGCATCGGGCCGGCCTGGCTCGCGGTGGCGCTCGTCTGTGCGCTGCCGTGTGCCCGCGCCCAGCAGGATGCCTCGATGGTTCAGTCGCCCCAGCGCGCGGCGATTCTCGAGATCCCGGACCTCGGTCGAACGCCCGGCGGCAACGCACCGACCCTCGGTCCGACCCCCGGCGCCCTGTCCACACGGCTCGATAACTCGAATACGACGGCCGGCGCCGGACTCGTGGGTGGGCGACGCCGCACCGGCCGTCTGCCACGCGGCGGCCATCCACGCCCGGGCCAGTCCACCCTCGTCGCGAACGACGGCCTCGCGCTCCCGGAAGCCCTTCCCGCACCGCAGGCCAGGCATGGTGGTGGCCTCCCCATCGCCACGATCGATGCCTCGGCGATCGACGATGAAGGACCGCCCGAGGGCCTCACGCTCGACGACGCCATCGAGCGGATGATGGCGGCCAACCTCGACATCCGCGCGATCCGCCAGGAGCTCACGCAGGCCGATGCAGACGTGCTCACCGCGGGCCTGCGAACGAATCCCCTCATCTACATGGATTCCCAGTTCATTCCCTACGGAAGCTTCTCCGACCAGCGGCCGGGCGGCCCGACGCAGTACGACGTCAACATCACGTACCCGCTCGACGTGTCACAGAAGCGACAGGCCCGCACCGTGGTGGCCCGCATGGCCCGCAGCACCATCGAGGCCCAGTTCCAGGACGTCGTCCGCCGGCAGATCGACAACGTCTACCGCGCGTTCGTAACGCTCCAGTCCACGCGGCTCGACATGCTCACCGCGCAGGCGGCGGTGCGCCGCCGCGAGGAACTGCTCGCCTCGCTCCGGCTCCGTCCGAATCCGGACGACACCACATCCGACGCGATCGACCACCTTGCCCTCGCGGTCGAGCGCTCACGAGCCACGCTCGGCGACACGGTGGAGGCCTTCGAGGACGCCCAGGAAGGGCTCGCGTTGCTGCTCAACCTGCCCCCCGACGACACGCCGCTCGTGCAGCCGCGCGGCTCCCTTCGCAACCGCGTGCCACCCCCGCCGATCGTCGAGGAACTCCAGGCCCTTGCGCTCCGCTGCCGACCCGACGTGCATGCGGCCCGACTCGGCGTGACCCGCGCCGGCGCCGAGGTGAAACTCCAGCGGGCCAACCGCATCGACGACGTCTACCTCTTCTACGACCCGATCACGATCCAGGACAACTCGCCCTACGGCCGATCGACCGCCACGTCATGGGCCGTCGGCCTCACGTTCGCGCTGCCGATCTACAACCGCAACCAGGGCAACATCGCGCGGGCCCAGAGCAACGTCACGCAGACGAAGCTCGAACTCTCGTCGCTCGAGCGGCGCGTCGTGTCGGAGGTCCGGCTCGCCGCCCGCGAGTACGATCGGTCGCGCGAGGCGCTCGAGCAGATCGAGCAGTCGGTCCTCACCCGCATGACCGCCACGCTCGCGAGAAAGACGGAGGAGTTCACGGCCGGACGGCTGTCTGCCGACGATTACGGCGTGTGCTTCGACGACGCCGCGGAGGTCGCCCAGAGCTACCGTGACACCGTCGTGCGTCACCGCCGCGCGATGCTCGACCTCAACACCGCGGTCGGCCTGCGGCTCTTGCCGTAGCCGTGCAGGCGGCGCGGCGTCAGCCCTTCCAGACGAACTCGATCGGTGCCGCCACGTCGGGGTGCAGGCTCTTGTGCACGGGGCAGGTGTGCGCGGCCTGCTCGAGCGCGGCCCGCTGGGGATGGTCGGCCGGCAGGGGCACGGTGAGCACCGTCCGCAGCGACGCGATCCGCCGCGGCGGCGAGGCGGTCATCTCCTTGACCGTCTCCGCCGTCATCCCGGCAAGGTCGAGGCCGTGCCGCTCCGCCACGATCCCCATGATCGTCATCATGCAGGCGCCCAGCGCCGTGGCGACGAGATCGGTGGGCGAGAAGCTTTCCCCTTTGCCGTGGTTGTCGACCGGCGCGTCTGTCACGAGCGTCGTGCCCGAGGGCCCGTGCGTGGCGCGGCAGCGAAGGCCGCCCTCGTAGGTCGTGGTCAGTTTCACCATGGCGGTCGCTGCCCTTGCGGAACGTGGTCGGCCGGACGTTCACCCGCCCGACGCGGCCTCATCGTACACGGCCACGAGGCTACGATTGAAGCATCGTCCGAGTTCCCGGAGGGTCGCCGCCACGTCATGGGATTCCGTTCGCTCCAGTCCTGCGTCGAGGCCCTGCGTCGCGAGTCGACGGGGGCGCCGGCGGCGCGGCAGCTCGTGGTGGTCGACCATCCCGTCGATCCGCACCTCGAGATCGCCGAGATCCAGCGACGGCTGTTTCGCGCGGGTGGCCCCGCCGTCCTCTTCACGCAGCCCCGCGGGAGCGGCTTCCCGGTGCTCGTGAACCTCTACGGCACGCGCCGCCGTATCGAGCGGATCTTCGCCGACACGCTCGACCGTGTGCGACGGCTGGTGGAACTGAAGATCGATCCCAAGGCGGCCCTCACGCGCCCGTGGCGCTACTGGCGGGCCCCGCTCGACGCCTTGACGACGCTGCCGCGTCGGGTGCGGCGCGGCCCGGTCATGGCCCGATCGATCCCGCTGTCGCGGCTTCCGCACGTGGTGGCATGGCCTGGTGACGGCGGCCCGTTCATCACCCTGCCGGCCGTGTACAGCGAGCACCCCGCGCGGCCCGGAACCGCGCAGGCGAACCTCGGCATGTACCGGGTGCAGCTCGCCGGCAACGACTACGTCCCCGACCGCGAGACTGGGCTCCACTACCAGCTCCATCGCGGCATCGGCGTGCACCACCAGGCGGCGCTCGCCCGCGGTGAGCCGCTGCCCGTGGCGATCTTCGTGGGCGGCTCACCCGCCATGGCGGTATCGGCGGTGATGCCGCTGCCCGAGGGCCTCTCCGAACTCACGTTCGCCGGTGCGCTGGCGGGCCACCGCATCCCGATGATCGCCCGGCTGGGCCGGCCCTCCATCTACGCCGACGCCGACTTCGTGATCGAGGGCCGCGTGATGCCCGGCGCCACGAAATCAGAGGGCCCCTTCGGCGACCACCTCGGCTACTACGCCAGGCGGCACGACTTCCCGGTGCTCGAGGTCGATCACGTGTGGCACCGTGAGGGGGCGATCTGGCCGATCACCGTGGTGGGCCGGCCGCCACAGGAAGACACGCTCTTCGGCTGGCTCGTTCACGAGCTCACCGGGCCCGTCATCCCCACCGTGCTGCCCGGGGTGACGAGCGTGCACGCCGTCGACGCCTCGGGCGTGCACCCGTTGCTCCTCGCGGTGGGCACGGAGCGCTACCTGCCGTGGAAGCCCGCCGACCGCCCCGCTGAACTGCTCACGCAGGCCTCGGCGATCCTCGGCCAGGGGCAGCTCTCGCTCGCGAAGTATCTGTTCATCGCCAACGGCACCGATGCCCCCGGCCTCGATGCCCACGACGTGCCCGCGTTGCTCGCGCACGTGCTCGCGCGGGTGGACTGGCGGCGCGACTGCCACTTCCACACCGAGACCACGATCGACACGCTCGACTACTCGGGCAGCGGCTTCAACACCGGATCGAAGCTCGTGGTGGCCGCGCGCGGGCCGGCCATTCGCGACCTGCCCACGACGCTCACCGGCGGGGTTCCACTTCCAGACGGCTTCGCCAATCCGCGCGTGTGTCTGCCGGGTGTGCTCGCGATCGAGGGCCCGCCGATCGAGCCGCGGCCACGGCTCGATGCCCCCACCGACGCGGCGATCTGGGAGACGGCTCGTGCCGCCCCGTGGTCGGCCGACGTCGAACGGCTCACGGCCGCGCTTGGTCCGGAGCACCCGCTTCGCTCATGGCCGCTCGTCGTCGTGGTGGACGACTCCGGCTTCACATCGGCATCACTCGAGAACTTCCTGTGGGTGACGTTCACCCGGTCGAATCCCGCGGCCGACGTCCACGGCGCAGGGGCGACGGTGCGGCAGAAACACTGGGGCTGCGACGGACCGCTCGTGATCGATGCGCGGCAGAAGCCGCATCACGCGCCAGCGGTCGAGGAGGATCCGGCGGTCACGGCCGCCGTCGACGCTCTCTGCCGGAGCGGCGGCCCGCTCTCGGGCCTCGGGCTTTAGCGAGCCGCAGCTCGGGGTCGCCCGTGCCGGGTCGCCGGACGTTCGCTCCAGGCATCATGCCTTCCGCTCTCTCGACGCTGCTCTCGCTTCGCCATCCTGGCTACGCTCGACCAGCGACGCCGGCTCCTCCGGCACGGGCGACCCCTCGCGGATCGGTCGCGCGGTGGAGCGTCAGGCCGAGATCGACGCGATCCGGACCTTCGTCGAGACCGAGCGATGGCCGGTGCGGCGCCGGTAGTTCTTGCGACGCGCGAACTTCTGCACGTAGATCTTCTCGCCCTGCACGAGGCCGACCACCTCGGCCTTCACCGTGGCGCTCTTCACCTTCGGCTTGCCGAGGGTGAGTTTGCCGGCGTGGCTCACGGCGAGCACGTCCTCAAACACCACCTCGCTGCCGGCGGGCAGGTGGCGGAAGTCGATCTCGACCTCCTGGCCCTCCATCACGCGGTACTGGCGGCCGCCGTCAACGACGATGGCATACGTGTGGCCCGCGCCCTGCATCGTGGCGGCGGGGGAATCGGCGGTGGAGGTGTCCTTGGCCATGGCGCTCGTCCGAATGGGAGACCGGAAACTGCTCTGAAACGCGAGCCCTGTACGATATCGACGCCGTCCGCCCCGGTCGAGTGGGACCGCCCGAGCCCCGGAAAACAGGGGCCTCGGCGGCTGCCGCCGGCACGGCCACCCCCTGAACTGAAGCCCCGTGCCCGACACGCCATCCCCCTGCCTCCGCGCGGCGACGCTCGACCGGCTCCGGACCGGCGGGCCGTTCGACGTGGTCGTGATCGGCGGCGGCGCGACGGGCCTCGGCGTGGCCCTCGATGCGGCCGCCCGCGGGTTCTCCGTCGCCCTGCTCGAGGCCGAGGACTTCGCGAAGGGCACGTCGAGCCGCGCCACGAAACTCGTCCACGGCGGCGTGCGCTACCTCGCACAGGGCAACGTGACGCTCGTGCGCGAGGCGCTCCGTGAACGGGCGATCCTGCTCGCGAACGCCCCGCACCTCGCCAGCCCGCTGCCCTTCGTCCTGCCGGCGTACGGCTGGCGCGGCCGCCTCTGCGACATCCCCTTTTACGGCGCCGGCCTCGCCCTCTATGGCGCGCTCGCCGGGGCGCGCGGCCTCGGCCGCATGAGCCTGCTCGGCCGGCGGGCGCTGCTCGATGCGGCCCCGGGGCTCGAGCCCGACGGCCTGGTGGGCGGCATCCGCTACTGGGACGGCCAGTTCGATGACGCGCGGCTCGCGGTCGTCCTCGCGCGGACCGCAATCCGCCACGGCGCCGTCGTCGTCAATCACACGCGTGTCACGGGCCTCGTGCACGAAGGCGGCCGTGTCGCCGGCGTGCAGGCCGTGGACGCGGAGACCGGCGCTGCGATCCACGTGGCCGCCCGCTGTGTCGTGAACGCGACCGGCGTGTGGGTGGACGATCTCCGCCACCACGACGAGCCCGACGCCCCCGAGCTCGTGACGGTCAGCCAGGGCGTGCACCTCGTCGTGGACCGCGACGTGTTCCCCTCGACGACCGCGATGCTCGTCCCCAAGACGGCCGACGGCCGCGTGCTGTTCGCCGTGCCGTGGCTGGGCAAGGTGATCCTCGGCACCACCGACACGCCCCGCGACGATCGGCCGCTCGAGCCGCGGCCGTTCACCGCCGAGATCGACTTCATCCTCGACGAGGCGCGCCGGCGGCTCGCGGCGCCGCTCTCGCGGGCCATCGTCCGCTCGGCCTGGGCCGGCCTGCGGCCGCTCGTCCGTCCGTCCGCCGCCACCCGCGACACGAAGCGCATCTCGCGGGAGCACGTCGTGGCGGTTTCGCCCCACGGCCTCGTGACGGTGACCGGCGGCAAGTGGACGACCTACCGCGCGATGGCCGAGGACGTGCTCGCGGCCTGCATGGCCCACGGACTCCTGCCGCAGCGACCGGCCGGCGTCACGCGGCACCTGCGGCTCGTCGGGGCCCCGCCGCCGGGCACGCCGCAGTCACCTCTCTCAACGCCGCCGGGGCCGCATCTCTACGGCAGCGAAGCCGACCTCCTCGCGCGACTGCCCGGTGCCGACCGCTGGCTCCTCCCCGGCTTGAGCGAGGCGATGGTGCGGTTCGCGGCCCGCCACGAGATGGCCCGCACCGTGGAGGACGTGCTCGCGCGGCGGTCTCGCTGGCTGTTCCTCGACGCCCGCGCGGCAGCCGGGGCCGCGACGGACGTGGCCGCGATCCTCCGTGAGGAACTCGGCCCCGCGTTCGACGCCGACACGTCGGCGGCCGCCTTCACGCGGCTCGCCGAGACCTTCGACCTGACGTCGTGAGCCTCCGCACGAAAGCGCGGCTCACGGAAACCGCACGCTGCGACCCGTCGAATCCCAGGCGTCGAACACGAGGTGCTCGGGGCCCACGCCGTCCTTGCCCACCACGTGGAGCTGGATGTGCGTGCGGTCCTCGAACTGCGTGATCTCACGTCGCTTGCGGTTGTTGATCCACGTCGCCACCTCGTCGTGCACCGTGACGTTGAGCCGCGTGACGTCGTCGCGGGTCTCCGAGAGATGCAGCGTGCGCATCACCTCGATCGCCATGCTCTCGGCGGTCTTCACGGTGCCCGTGCCGTTGCAGGTGGGGCAGTCGCGGAAGATGCTCTTGCGCAGCGAGGGGCGGATGCGCTGCCGCGTCATCTCCACGAGACCGAACGGGCTCGTGCGCAGGATCTTCGTGCGGGCCCGGTCCCGCTTCATCGCGTCGTGGAGCGCCTTCTCGACCCCGCGGCGGTACTTCTCCTTCCGCATGTCGATGAAGTCGTTGACGATCACGCCGCCGAGGTCCCGGAGCCGCAGCTGCCGGGCGATCTCCTTGGCCGCGATGAGGTTCATCTGGTAGGCGTTCTCCTCGGCGCTCTTCTCCGTGCGGAATGAGCCCGAGTTGACGTCGATCGCCACGAGGGCCTCGGTCTGATCGATGACGATCGACCCGCCTCCCTTGAGCGGCACCTTCCGCTGGTACATCCTCCCGATCTCGTCCTCCAGCCCGTAGCGGTGGAAGAGCGGCTCCTTGCCCTCGTAGAGCTGGAGCCGTGGAGCGTACTTCGGCATCACGAGCTCGAGGAACTCTCTCGCCCGCTCGTAGGCAGTCGGCTCGTCGATCAGGATCCGCCCCACGTCCTCCGTGAACATGTCACGGATGGTGCGGATGATCATGTCGCTTTCCTGGTAGATGTCGATCGGCGCGGAGTACTTCCGCATCCGCTTGACGATGCTCTTCCAGAGGTTGAGGAGATAGGCCATGTCGCGGGCCATCTCCGACTTCGTCCGCTCCGTGCCGGCGGTGCGCACCACGAAGCCCACGCCCTTGGGCGGCTTGAGGTCGAGCATGATGTCGCGGAGCAGCCGGCGGTCGCGCTCGTCGTCGATCTTCTTGGAGATGCCCACGCGGCCCAGCGGCGGCATCAGCACGAGATACCGCCCCGGGATCGAGATGTAGGTGGAGAGCGTGGGCCCCTTGGTGCCGAAGCCCTCCTTGATCACCTGCACGAGCACCTCGTCGCCGCGGCGGAGGATGTCCTGGATCGGCGGCTTCACCCGCGGGCGGTCGCCGAGCCGGGGCCGCCGTTTGGCCCGCTGGGCGTCGTCGCCCCCGGCCTCGGCCGACTTTCCCGACGAATCGACCAGGTCGAACGCCTTGTCGGGGTCGAGCCCGCCCTGCCGGTAGTACTGGGGCTCCACGTCGCTGATGTGGAGGAAGCCGTTGCGGCCCACGCCGAAGTCGACGAACGCCGCTTGGATCGACGGCTCGATGTTGACGATCCGTCCCTTGTAGATGTTGCCGACGTAGTTGTCCTGGCTCGTCCGCTCGACGTACAGCTCCTCGAGCACGCCATCTTCCATGATCGCGATCCGGCATTCCTCCGGCTGCGACACGTTGATCAGCATTTCCTGCTTCATCGTTTTTCCCTTCGTTGTCATCCGCCCCGTCGGGGGCGGCGTGGCCTCAGGCCACCGTCTGGGCAAGCAGGCGACGGACCTGATCGCGCAGGTAGGCCTTCACCTCCTGCGCGCCATCCATCGCCAGCGCCTTGTCGGCGATCAGGCGGCAATCGGCGACCGAAACGCTTCGGCACGCCTGCTTCACCTCCGGGACGGCGCTCGCCGGCACGCTCAACTGCCGCAGCCCCAGCCCCAGAAGCAGCTGCGTGAACATCACGCTGCCGCTCATCTGACCGCACACATTGGCCGGCACCCCGGCCGCCGCCGCCACGTCCAGCGAGTGCCGCAGGAGCCGCAGCACGGCCGGATCGCAGGCGTTGTACAGGTCCGCCACCTCCTTGTTGCCCCGATCGACCGCCAGCGTGTACTGGATCAGGTCGTTGGTGCCGATCGAGACGAAATCCACCTCCTTGATGAATGCATCGAGCATCATCACGGCGGCCGGCGTCTCGACCATCATCCCCACCGGCATCTTCGGATTGAACGCGATGCCGTGCTCCGCGAGGTCTTCCATCACGTCGCCGAGCACCATGCGGGCCTGCCGGAGCTCGACGATCGTGGAGATGAGCGGGAACATCACGCGCACATCGCCCAGGGCACTGGCCCGGAGGATCGCGCGGAGTTGCGTGCGAAACACCGGCAGCTGCCGCAGCGAGAGGCGGATGCTCCTGAGGCCGAGGCAGGGGTTGCGCTCCTCCTCGGGCGTCCGCTCGGTGAGCATCTTGTCGGCGCCGAGATCGAGCGTGCGGATCACCACGGGCTTGCCGCGCATCGCCTCGACCACCGATCGATAGGCTTCGAAATGGTCTTCCTCGGTCGGCTCGCGCTTGCTCGTGAGGTAGAGGAACTCCGTGCGGTAGAGGCCGATGCCGTCGCAGCCGCGACCGATGCACTGCTCCACTTCGCTCGGAAACTCGATGTTGCCCATGATCTGCACGCGGACGCCGTCGGTGGTCTCGGCGGGCAGATCGCGGAGCCGGTCGAGCCGCGCGGCCACCGTGCGGGCGGCCTCCTCCTCGAGCCGATACCGAGCGATCGTCTCCTCGTCGGGCTGGAGGATGATCACCCCCTGGTTGCCGTCGAGAATGACGGGCTCTCCCCCGGAGACGTCGGCGAGGAACGGGCCCACGCCGACCACGGCCGGGATCTCGAGCCCCTCGGCGACGATCGCCGTGTGGCTTCCGGGGCCGCCGAGCTCGGTGGCGAAGCCCTTCACGAGCCGGCGGTCGAGGTTCGCCGTCTCGCTCGGCGTGAGGTTGTGGGCCAGCACCACCACCGGCTGCGAGATCGCGGCCAGCGTCTCGCGGCGCTGGCCGAGCAGGTTCCGAAGCAGGCTCTTTTCGATGTCGTAGATGTCGTGGGCGCGCTGGGCGATGTGGCTGTCGAGGTTCTGGAAGGCCTTGGCGTAGCGCCGCAGCGTGCGGCTCACCGCGTACTCGGGCCACAGGTTCTTGTCGCGCACGGCGCTCGTGAGCTCCGCCTGGAGCTTCGGGTCGTGGAGCATCGCGAGGTGCGCGTCGAAGATCGCGGCGTACTGCTCGCCGAGCTCGACGCGGATCGCGTCGCGATTGCCCTCGACCTCGCGGCTGGTCTCGGCCACGGCGGTGGCGAGGCGGGCGAGCTCGGTGTCGACGGCGCTGCGCTCCACGAAGCGCCGCGGGATGCGGAAGCCCTCGCTGTCGAGGACGAGCGCCTCGCCGATCGTGACGCCCGGCGAGACGGCAATGCCTTGGAGTTTGAGCATCGGGCGCAGTCCGCCCGCCGGCTGCGGAGGCCCGCTCGGGGGATCACGCATCCCGCACGGGCGGGGGCGATCGTCATCCCGGGGTCTCGCGCCTGGCGGTGGGTCGCGGCTCCTTCGGTGGTTTCGGTCGTGTCGGTTGGACCACGGGGAACGGGGGCCGGGCTCGGCCCCGAACACGTTCTCCGGGTCAAGAATCCTGGTCGTCGTCGTGTTCGTTGAAACGGCGCTCGAAGAGGCTGCCGATCGCCTCGAGCGCCTCGCGGGCGTCGGGACCGGTCGCCTCGACGATCAGCCGCGTGCCCGCCTCGGCGGCGAGCGTGAGCACCTCGAGGATGCTCTTGCCGTCCGCCCGCTGCGCGTCGCTCACGAGCTCGATCCGCGACTGCCACTTGCGGGCCTCGCGGGCGAGCAGGTCGGCGGGCCGGGCGTGAAGGCCCTGCGCATTGACCACCACGACCTCGCGGGAAACGGTCGTTCCCCCGAGCCCGTCGGGCAGATCGTGCACGGATTCCCGGCTGTCTGCGGCCATGTCAGGACACCACACCGTGGCTGTCGGCTTCCTCGAGGAGGGTCTGGATGTCGATCGGCTCCTTGGCGGCCTTCAAGAGCCGGCAGAAGGAGTCGTCGCGCAGCTGCCGCGAGATGTTCTCGAGGGCCCGAAGGTGGTCGCCGGGGCGGTCCGGCGGCGACACGAGCAGAAAGAACAACTGCACGGGATCGCCGTCGAGGCTCTGGAAGTCGATCCCCTTCTGGCTCACGGCCACCGTGCCCACGAGTCGATTGACGCTCGCGTGCTTCGTGTGAGGCACGGCGACGCCGCGGCCGATGCCGGTGCTGCCGAGATCCTCGCGCTTCATGATCGCCTTGACGATCCCCTCGAAGTCGCCCGGCGCGATCCGACCCGCATCGACGAGGGCCTGCGCCATCTCGCGGATCACGCCTTCCTTGGTGTCGGCCTTCACGTGCGACCGGATCGCATCGGTGGCGACGAAATCGGAGAACTTCATGCGTGCTGCCGTCTGGAGGAAGGGCGGCCGTGGGAGCCGCACGGACCACGGGAGATGCGTCAGGACCGCCGGCTCGACTGGACGTGCTTGTGGTCGCGGACCTTTTCCTTGTGCTTGCGGAGCTGCTGCTCCATTTTCTGCACCGCTCCATCGACGCTCCGCCAGAGCTGCGGCGAGACCTCGTGGCTCACAAGCTCGTGGAAGTGCTCCGAGGAAGCCACGATCTCCACCGTTGGCAGACTGGAGTTCTGCAGATCGACCGTCACGGTGAGCCCCGTGAGGCGGTCGAAGTAGCGGGTGAGCCGTGAGACCTTGGCCTCGACCTTCGACTGCGAGGCCGGGCTGAGATGACCATGCCGTGCGGAAACGTTGATCTGCACCGGGTGGGCTCCCTTGCGAGAAATCTCTGAGAAACAAGCCTCGGAAACAAGGCTGGCGAGCATATCACCCGCGCCACGGCCGCAGCAATTCGCACCGCGGAATCCTCGTGTGCGGCGCGAATCGCTCCCCGCAACCACGCGATCAGGGTGCCGTGGCGGGCGACTCCGCGGCATCGCCGCGCCGTCGGATCTGCCCTTGCTCGAGCCGCGCGCGCCACCACGTCATGGCCTCGTCCCGCAGCTTCGGCGGATGATCGGCGCGGTAGGCCGCGCGCTGCCGCCCCTCGGGCTGCACGATCTCCGCGAGCCGTCGTGACGCGTAGCGACGCACGACGAGGTGCTCGTCGGCGATCGACTCGACGAGCGTGGCATCGCCCCCCGCCGCCAGGTCGGCCTCGCTGAACCCCCGGGCGAGGTCGAGGATGACCGGCGCCCTTCCTGCCGGCGCACGTGCCTCGAGCGCCGCGGCGAACGCCTTGGCCGCGTTGTCGCCGCGGGCCAGAGCCAATGGAACCGTCATCGCCTCGAGCGTGGTCCATTGACCCTCGGTCAGCGCCTCGCCCGGCGACTCGGCGAATAACAGCGCCACGAGATCCCCGTACTCTCCGAGGAGCGCGAGCGTGGCCGCGGCGATCAGACGGTTCTCGGCGCGGCGGTCGGCGGCCATCGCATGCAGCCCCTCGACGACCTCGTCGGCTCCGGCGAGTCGACGCGCGAGGGCGCGGGCGGCCTCGCGTTGGATGCGGTCCTCACTCGCGACGCCGCGCAGCCACGCAGGTGAGTCCGAGGGCGGCCCCAGACGGGCCGCGGCTGGATCGGCGTCGTCCCACATGATGGCGGCACGGGCGGCGACCACAACCTCGGGCTCGATCCCGGAGAGCGGCGGTGACGCAGGGCTGCCGTCGGGGGCCGTCTGCCGCCACACCTTCTGTGTCGATCCCGCGGAGAACTGCGCGAGGCGCCGAACAACGGTGGCGTCCTGATGCGTGCCAGGGGGGCGATGGAGCGACAGTTCGACTCCGGCCGGCGCTCGCAGCTCGCCGGTGAGCACGCCGACGAGGCCGCCCGCGGTGATCCCCAGCCGCGCGTCTGCCGCCTCGCTCCAGACGACGGCGCGACCGAACACGATTTCGAGCCGAGGCGTTCCGTCGATGTCCCGACCGATCGTGGCACGGGTGTTGGGTTCGAGCCGGATCGAGACCCCGTCGATCGTGAGCAGCGGATGGCACCAGGGCGGCACGACCAGATCCTCCGTCGGGCCGAGCGCCGCGCCCTCGACAAGCGGCGCCCATCGCCCCCCACCGTCCGCGGCAAGCCGACGGAGCAGGAAGCCCGCCGGCCCCACCACGCCCGGTGCCGGCTTGGATTCCGCTGGCGGCAGCGGGGGCGCCGGGGTGGCAGCGGGGGCACCCGTGTCGGGCATCGCCGGCATGGGCGCTCCGGCCGGTGGCGGCGCGACGATGGCGAGTGCGTCGCCGTGGGGCACGCGTCTGGCCTCCGGAGGACGTGCGGGCGGCTCAACCGTGGCGGCCGGCGCATCGACCGTCGCGGCGTCGCGCTGAGCCGGGGCCTCGGGTGGCGGACCGGGTGCGGGCGCTCGGTCCGGGGCATGCGGAACGACGGCGGCTGGGGCGGGGTCCTCGGGCTTCTTCATGGGCGAGGAGTCGGCGGGCACGACCGGCGGCTCGCGGGGCTCCGCCGGGGAAGCCCCCTGATCGATGGATGCCTGATCAGCCGCGGGCGGGGCCACGGGCCTCGCGGGAGGCGAGACGCCGGCAGCCACCGCGTGAGGCCGCCGTGATCCACGCGAGAGCGACCACATGAGCACGCCGGCGAGCGCGATCAGGAGCGACAGCGCGGTGATGGCGGCAGCCCACGCCGCCACCGCGGGCGGACGGCCGCGTCGTGTCGGCGGCGCGCGTCCGTCGGTGATCTCGATCCGCGACACCGATTCGTTCCGCGGCCCCTCGCTCCCGTCGCCGCCGGTGGCGACGTGCTTCGACACCGCGTCGAGCAGTCGTCGCCGCGCGGCGGCGTCCGGCGGCTCGACCACGTTGGGATTCCTGTTCAGCTCGGTGAGGATCGCGTGGCACGCGGCCACCTCCCCGAGAACCATGTCCGACTCGACGCACACACGCTCGAACGCCTCGAGCCTGGTCCCTTCCAGGACGTTGTCGAGGAACTCCGCGGCGGTATTTGGGTCGTCCGCAAGCCCACGGCCATCGACCTGGGGGGCCGAAAGCCCGGGCTTGTCCGCAGCGATCCGTGCCCGCTCCGCGAGCTTCTGCGCGACGGGACTCGCCTCCACCTTCGCGGCCAACTCCCGCTGGTCGTCGGGGCCGAGTACCCCATCCATCCAGGCCAACAGCGTTCGGACGGTCAGTCGCATGAATGTCGATTCCTTCAGGCACAGGTCGGGCACGGCCGCGCGGTCTCCCCTAGGAGTGGAGACTCGCCAGGATTTTCGTGCATCGGCCCCCGGACGACGAATCCGGTTGGCGGCCGATCCACCCGTCGGTTTCCTGCGTAGAGGTCTGCGGCGGCCGGGTTGGGCCCCGGCGGGGCGCGGACTAGACTCCCCTGGATCACAGGGCTTGGAACCCGAGATCCGTGGCCGTCGGTCGGCACGCATGCCCCGGCGGCCGGCCGTCGGAGGGCTCGAGCGTCATGACGTCCATCAGCAGCGTGCAGCGACACGTGCACCTTCGCCATGCGGCGGGGTACATCGAACTCGGGGAACTCCTCGCCGACGGCGACGTTCCGCTGCCCGCCACCGCGCGGCGGCTCCTGGAGCGGGCGCTCGACGAGGTTCGTTCGCTGCCCGAAACCCATCGCGAAGGGCCGGTGTCGAGCCTGCTCGAGGGGCGGGCCTTGCGGTCACTGGGTGACTGGGAAGCGGCGATCCCGCCGCTGCGTCGGGCCGCGGAAGCCGCACCTGAGCAACTGGAGGCCTGGCTTGGGCTGGGCTGGTGCTACAAGCGACTCGGCAGGCTCAACTCCGCCATCGCGGCCCTGCGATCGGGGCTGGAGGCCGCGCCGGGGCAGCCGCTGCTCCTCTATAACCTCGCCTGCTACCACTCGCTGGCGGGCGACGTGTCCGCCGCGGTGGACCTCCTCACGAAGGCCATCTCGATCGATGATCGGTTCCGCGACCTCACCGGCACGGAGCGTGACTTCGATCCGATTCGCGCGGATCCGCGTTTTCAAGCCGCAACGCACGTGGTGGTGTGACGCGACCGGAGCGGTGAACACGCTGGCCCCCGGCCTCACGTCAGCGGGTCATGGTCGAACGGAGTCGCCATGACGAGCCCGGGACTGCAGGAGATCGTGGCGCTGCTCGGCTGCCCCGCGGCGGGGAACCCTGCCCAGTACCTCTTCGAACGGGCGATCGAAGCCGCCGGGCTCGACTGGCGGTTCGTGACCTGCGACGTCGCCGTGGAGGACATCGCCGCGGCCGTGGCGGGGCTGGCCGCGCTCGGCCTTCGCGGCTGCCTGTTGTCGGGGCCTCTCCGTGAGGCCGCCCTGCCGTTCGTGACGACTGCGAGCCCGGCCGCCGCGTTCTCCGGTGGCCTCACCCTCATCGAGCGGTCGGGCTCGGGCCTCGTGGGCCACGTGACCGACGGCCGCGGAATCGTCGAGGCCCTGCGGTCCCATGTCGATCTGGCGCGGGCCGGGGTGTTGGTGGCGGGCGCCGATACGACGGGGCGGGCAGCGGCACTCGAACTGGCGGCCGCGGGCGTGACCGACATCGTCGTCTGCGACCCCGACCGGGCGCGGACGGACGATCTCGTCGCCGCGCTCGAGGGCGTGCAGGCCGCCGCCGCGACGCCGGCGGCCTGGGACGGCGGGATCGTGGTGCCCGAACGGGTCGGCGCCGTCATCATCGGCGCGGCCGCCGGTGCGGCCGCGTTCTCCGGCTGGAGGCCGGACCTCGTCGTCGCCGATACCGTCCTCGCGCCACGGCTCTCGAACGCCGCCGACGAGGCCGCTCGTCACGGCGGCTGCATCGTCGATGGGCTCGAGATCCATGCCGCTCGCGTGGCGATCGACTTTCGCTCCCTGACGGGGCGCGAGGCCGACACCGACATGCTGCGCGACGCCCTCGACGAGTTCCTCTCGGCCTGACGGCGAACGTCCGCTCGTCGCCAACGCCGGAACCTCTGCACTGCGACGGCCTACGGGACCGCGTCGAGCCGGTCGATGCGGCGGGAGAGGGCCGTGGCGCTCGCCCGAACATCGGACACGGGATCGCCGGCGAGCGCCGTGATGCGGGAGGCGACGGCCGCGGGCGGGGGCTGCCTCGTGTCGTCCACGAGGAGGCCGACGGCCTTGAGCGCGTTGACCACCACCATCGCGCGGCGATAGCGCTCGGCCTGGGCCTTCTGATCGCCCTCCGCCGGCGCGACATCGGGCATCGCGAGCATCTCCTCGAGAGGCGGCCACGCCGACGTCCGCCCCTGCCGGGCAAGACCGATGGCCGCGTTGAAACGCACGTCGTCGTCGGCGTCATCGACGAGTTGTTCGAGCCGCGTCACGGCGTCGGCACCGCCGATCACGCCGAGGGCGAACGCCGACGACGATCGCAGCGAGCGGATGTCGCTCTGCGATGCGGCCAGGAGCGCCTTCGCGACCGAGCCGGGGTCGTCGAACGACCGTCCGGCCGCGGCGAGGTTGGCGGCCAAGAGCGCAAGCGCCTCGACGGCAGCCTGCGCGGTCTGAGGATCCTTGGCATCCTCCGCCCGAGCCACCAGCGGCGCCGCCGCCTCCGGCACCGAGAACTCTCCGAGGGCACGGCACAGGTAGCCGCAGAGGGTCCGCGACTGCTCGGCGGTGTGTCCGCCGCCGGCCGGCCGGCCGCTCGCGACCTCGTCGGCGAGGATGCCGGCAAGGTCGCGGGCCAGGCTCGCGTCATTCTTGAGCGTGGCGCCCCCGGGACCGCGGAGATCATTGGCGAAGTTGAGCGCGACCTGCCAGCGACCCTCGTTGTTGCGGCGCAGGGCGCGCACGTAACTCTCCGGATCGTTCCCCATCTGCGCGAGCCAGTAGAATCCCCACACCACGAACAGGCCGCAGGCCACGATCGAAAGCGGCACCACGAACAGCTGCACGAGGAACGCGGCGCTCGGTGGCTCGACCGGCGGCAGGGCGTCGTCGGGCACGCGGCCGCGATGGGACTCGTCATTCATGCGAAAAGTGTAGGAGGCGGGCACAGTGAGTCAACGTCCTCCGACGGACGCCCCCGCCTGCCGCCTCGACGCGGACCTGCCCGGTGTCGCGGAGCATCTCGCCCTCGACGAGGCGTTGCTGGCCGAGGCCCACGAGGGGCGGCTGGAAGGCCCCGTCGTTCGCACGTGGATGGCCGCGCGGCCGACCGTGGTGCTCGGATCGTCGAGCCGACTCTCGGAGGAGGTCGATCTCGATGCCTGCGGCGTGCTGGGCGTCGATCTCCTGCGCCGTCCCAGCGGCGGGCTGACCGTCGTGCTGGGGCCGGGCTGTGTGATGTGGTCGGTGGTCGCTCCGGTGCCCGAACCGCCGCCGGCGATCGAACGGATCCACGCCGCGATGCTCGACCCCCTCGCGGCGGCCCTCAGCGCCGTCGGGGCGACGGTGCTCCGTCGCGGGTCGAGCGACCTGGCGATCGAGGCCGACGGCGGGGAGCGAAAGGTCTCGGGCAACGCGCTGCGGCTGCGCCGTGGCGCGGTGCTCTATCACGGCACGCTCCTCGACGACTTCGACCTCGACCTCGTGCCTCGCGTCCTCAGGCATCCACCGCGCGAGCCCGGCTATCGCGCCGGCCGCCCGCACGCCGACTTCCTCGCCAACCTCCGCCTCGGACGGCCGGTGATCGACGCCGCCGTCACGGCCGCGTTCGCCGTCACCGGCGTCCGCACGGAGTGGCCTCGCGATCGCGTCGCCGAACTCGTGCGCGATCGCTATCGCGACGCCTCCTGGACGCGGCGGACGGGCTGACCGACGGGCGCCGCATCGCCCCGCGTCGGCGTGCGACCCTGACGTCTGCGCGACCCTGGCAACCTGCGGCGGCCGTGTCGCGACTGTGGAATGGGGGAGGGTCGTCCTGGCGGGTGATCACGGAGCCGCCCGCGGACCGATGCAAGAACCGTGGCGGGTCGGTGCACCGGGCGTCAGGCTTGCCGGTCGAACAAACCAGCCTTTCGCCAGCGGCGACGCCTCGGTAGTTTTCCGGCCCGATCGACAGGATGTCGATTCGACAGCCCGCAACAGGAGGTTGCCTTCCATGCGTCTGCACATGAACGCCGCGGATGTCCGCGGACTCGTCTCGCGCCACTTTCTCAAGCTGGGTGCCGACGTCGCCGACGTCGACGATCTCCAGGAGAACATCCGCATCGACCGCGGTCGATGCGTGGCGCGGTGCTACCGTGTGGCGGAGATGTTCGCGATGTGGCTGATCGACGTGGGCGTGCTGCAGTTCTACGACGCCGACGGCGAGATGCTGCACACCGTGAACCTGTTCACGGAACTGCAGCCGCAGCGGGCCGCTGCGTGATCGCGGCAGCCTGACGGCGGTTCGGGGCGGCGGACGAGGCGGACGATCCGGGGGGATCGTGCGCGCCCGCCGCGTGAGAACGAAGCGGGGGGATCATGACGACGCAGCGGCAGACCGGGCGGCCGCACCGCCTTTCGGTCGTGATCCCGGCCACCGATGTCCCGTCGCTCGAGGAAACGCTCGTCAGCGTCCTCGAGAACCGGCCGCAGGGCTGCGAGGTCATCGTGGCGCTCGGCACGCCGTACGACGATCCCTGGAATATCGGCGAGGAAGTCACGTTCGTCGACGCCATCGGAAGCGGCATCGTGGGCTGCGCCAACGAGGGCATCGCCGCCGCCACAGGCGACGTGATCCACGTGCTCGCCGCGGGCTGGAAGGCGACCGACGGCTGGACCGACCGCGCGCTCGATCACTTCGCGCGTGGCGACGTCGGCGCCGTGGTGCCCGTCGCCGTGGCCGATGCCGACCGCGATCAGCCCGTGTCGGCGGGCGTGCGACGGACGCCTGGCGGACGCGTCATGCCCGTGGTGCCGAGGCGACGGAAGCGGGGCGGGATCGCGATCACGGCGCGGCCCTCGGCGCCGGCGCTCGAGGCTGGGTTCTGGCGGGCCGACGTCCTCATGGCCGACGGAGGTTTCACGACCGTCTGCGGCGAGGCCAACGCCGCGGCCGACATGTCTGCCTGGCTCAAGGCCGCAGGGCTGGAGGTCGTGGCGGAGCCCGACTCGCGCGTCGTCCGCGGACCGGTGCCTCGACGTAGCGGTGCATTCCTCGCCGGACTGCATGCCGAGCGGCTCTTCTGGCGATCACTCTCGTGCGAGCGATTCATCCCCGCGCTGGTCGCGCACGCCGGCGAAGTGATGCGGCATGCCGCCGCACGAGCGCCGCTTGGAACGCTCGCGATGCTGGCCGGGCGGTTCGCCGCTCTCGTGCAGTTCGGATCGTGCGTGCCCCGCAGTCGGCAGCTCGCGGCACTCAGGTCCCAGGCCCGGCGTCAAGGACCAGCCGGAGGCGGTTCGCGGACCTACCGCATCGACGCCCCGCACGAAGCGGCCGCGCCGCCCCACGCGGCACCGGCTCGGCGGCTCAAACGATCGGCGTAAACCGCACGCCGCTGCCCCTCGCGACCGCCAATCCCAGGCGTT
>Ga0233425_10005257_pt1 | contig 20630 bp, 6 predicted proteins | sample Watercolumn_Towu_2_FD_181712 | JGI IMG/M metagenome (GOLD analysis project Ga0233425, IMG submission 181712) | Freshwater microbial communities from Lake Towuti, South Sulawesi, Indonesia - Watercolumn_Towuti2014_140_MG | ecosystem: Environmental > Aquatic > Freshwater > Lake | place: Indonesia... | reverse complement strand
TTGTGAAGCTTCCGTGCATTCATGGCCGGAAGCATGACGTCAAAACTGATCTGGCTCAAGATCAGATAACGTAGTAGTACTACTACACGCCGCCGGAAGTCGTCGGGCCGATGGTGCGTCTGGTGGACGACGTCCTCCGCGACCACTTTGACCAGCCGGCGGGGATCGCGGCCCCGTCGGTCACGATCAACGATCCAGCCGTCGGCACGGGCACATACATTCTCGAAACCCTCCGTCGAATCGCGAGCACGGTCAAGGCCGACCAGGGCGAGGGGGCCGTCGGCCCCGCGGTCGATGCCGCGATCGACCGTCTCACCGCGTTCGAGATGCAGCTCGGCCCGTTCGCCGTGGCCCAGTTGCGCATCCACGCGGAGCTGTTGGAGCTCATGGGCGACGTGCCTCATCGGCCGATGCCGATGTACGTGGCCGACACACTCGCGAATCCCTGGCACGACAGCGGCTACGCCCCGCAGATCGTCGCCGCGATCGCGGAGCAACGGAAACTGGCCAACGAGCTCAAGCGGAAGCGGCGGATCAACGTCGTTCTCGGCAATCCGCCGTACAAGGAGAAGGCCAAGGGCCGTGGCGGCTGGGTGGAGGATGTCACCGTGGAGGCCGGTCAGGCCCCGGTCATGAAGGATCTCGCAGGCCCGACGACCGCCATTCTCGAAGACTGGATGCCGCCCAAAGACTGGGGCGTGGGCGCACACGCCAAGCATCTCCGGAATCTCTACATCTATTTCTGGCGTTGGGCCACGTGGAAGGTGTTCAACCAGGACCCCAAGGCGAACACGGGCGTAGTGTGCTTCATCACCGTGGCCGGGTTCCTGAACGGCCCGGGCTTCCAGAAGATGCGCGACTGGCTCCGTCGCACCGCCGACCACATCTGGGTGATCAACTGCTCACCCGAAGGCCATCAGCCCGAGGTGCCGACGCGCATCTTTCAGGGCGTCCAGCAGCCCGTGTGCATCGTCATGGTGTCCCGTTCGCGGCCGAAGAAAGAAGACGAGCCGGCCCGCGTGCGGTACGTGGCACTGCCCGAAGGCAAGCGCGAGGCGAAGTTTGCGGCCCTGGCAGACCTCACGATCGACCAGACGCAGTGGCAGGACTGCCCGACCGACTGGCGGGCGCCGTTTCTGCCCGCGTCAACGGGCGCATGGATGACGTATCCGGCGCTCGATGAGCTCTTTGCGTACAACGGATCGGGAACCATGCCCGGTCGCACGTGGGTGATCGCACCCGATGCGGAGACGCTTGTGCGAAGGTGGGAGTCGCTGCTACGTGCACGCCCCGGGGAAAAGGAGGATCTCTTCCAGCCTCATCTTCGAAACGGAAAGCCTGGCGATAAACACACAAACAAGGTCGTTCGAAACGGACTTGCCGGATACCCGGATAATCCCACACCGATCGCAGCAGAAACGGGCTCGTGCTTGCCGCCCGCGGCGTACGCATTTCGCTCGTTCGATCGGCAATGGATCATCCCGGACAGCCGCGTCATTAACCAACCGAATCCCGAACTCTGGGCGACGCAGTCTGATTCCCAGATGTATCTCACCGGTTTCACACAAACCAAACCCACGAACGGCCCGGCTGTCACCCTCGCGGCGTTGATTCCAGACCTACATCACTACAAAGGCTCCTTTGGCGGCCGCGTCTTCCCTCTCTGGCGAGACCGTGATGCCACGATCGCGAACCTTCCGTCCACACTTCTCGCAGTTCTCACATCGCGGCTGGCGATCCCCGTCGCTGCCGAGGACGTCCCGGCGTACATCGCTGCCGTAGCCGCCAACCCTGCCTACACATCGCGGTTTCAGGAAGATCTCGCCCAGCCCGGCCTCCGCATTCCGCTCACGGCCGACACGCGCCTGTGGACGCAGGCGGTCGAACTTGGACGCCGCATCATTTGGCTGCACACGTTTGGCGAGCGGTGCGTGGACAAGGCCGCTGGCCGGCCGGCAAAACCGCCACGGCTGCCCGACGCGAGCGGACCGCGGATTCCGAAGGATGGCGCGATCCCTGCCGATGCCGACAACATGCCTGACGAGATGACGTACGACACCGGAAGCAAGTTGCTTCATGTCGGGAAGGGTCGCATCGAGAACGTGCCGCCGGAGGTGTGGAACTACGAGGTGTCCGGGAAGCGTGTGCTCACGCAGTGGTTCAGTTACCGCAAGAAGGATCGCGCCAAGCCGCCGATGGGCGACAAGCGGCCGCCGTCGAAGCTCAACGAGATCCAGCCGCCGGGCTGGCTGGCCGAGTACACGACCGAGCTTCTGAACGTGATCCACGTCCTCGGCCTGCTCGTCAAGGCCGAGCCCCAACAGGCCGCGCTTCTCGACGCCATCATCGCCGGGCCGACGATCACCCGCGCGGAACTCGAAGCCGCCGGAGCTCTCGAATGCCCGCCGAAGTGGAAGAAGTCGATGCGCGCCGACGCGCCCTCGCTGTTCGATGACGATGACGGTTCCGGAGGCGATGACGCCGACGGTTGATCACCGGCGTATCGGCGAGACAAGCCGCAGAAAATGCTACGTCTGGCCGCTCTCTGCTGCGATGGCACCGTCTCGACCGCCGATCTACGATAGGGAGACCGAGAACGCGAGCCATGGTTCGCGGCTCGGTTTCTCTGCACGACAAGGAAGAGGCGGCATGCCGAAACCGGTGCTTCAGGCGATGGTGCTCGCCGACAACGTCTACGTCGACGCGGCGACGGGCAAGCATGTGATCGCCGGCACGTTCACCGGGATCGTCACCCAACCGAAAACCATTCCGACGGAGGAATCATCCGAGGGCGACCCAGGGCGTGTCGTAAGGATCGTTGAACCGAGGCAGATGGGTTCGCCGTGCCTCTACCTCGCCTTGTTCGAGGTTCACGGCGAGGTTCCGATCGAGTTGCGGTACGTCGACCTTGCGGATTCATCCGTCCTGTTTCGCGCCGCGGTCACGCTTCGGGCCGACGATCCCGTCGATGTCGCCGAGTATGCGATCCCCGTACCCAAACTACCCGTGCACAAAGCCGGTGACTTTTCACTCGACGCGCTGTATGAAGAAGAAGTGCTGGGGTCCTGGCGAATCTCGGTGAAGCGGCTCGAGAATCCGTCCCACGAGGGAGGCTTGCGATGACCACGATCGACGTCCACGAGAAGAACCCGAGTCGTTCCGCAGGGCCCGCGTTGGTCGCCGTCAACTGGCAGGACGTCCAGGGCTCGGGGGCCTACGAGTTCGATGCCGTTGCATGTCCGGAGGACGAAGGCGGGTTCTCGATTTTTGCGGTGCACTACCCCGGCATCGTCAGCCAGGGCGAGACGCTTGACGAGGCCAGGACGAACGTGTCCGAGGCCTTTCTGGCGATGCTCGAAGCGGCACAAGCCCGCGGCGTGAAGCTCGAGTATTCGACCACCCCGTGGATGGACGCCACGCCGGGCGCGATTCGACTTCGCGTGACCGTGCATGGGTAAGTTGCCCCAGGTATCGGGCGATGAGGCCGTGCGCAGACTCAAGCGGCTGGGGATGGTCGAGGATCACAGCAAGGGCGGCCACGTCATCTTGAGGAACCCGGCCACAGGCAAACTCTGCGACGTGCCGCTCCACGGGTCAAAGGATCTCAAGAAGGGAACGCTGAACGCGATCCTCAAGCAGTTGTCCGTGGATCGGGACGACTTCGCGAACGCCTGACGAGATTCCCGACCGGGCAAGGCCGTGTCCCGCGATCGAGTACGGCGAGGCGAGGGGATCGGCGAACGCTCGAGGAGCGTTGGGCCGCCTCGGCCCGCAGCGACGAGACTTTTGCCGTCCCCGAGCCGGCGCACCGGCGAAGGCTGATGGCGGTGCGAGCCGACCGCGTCAGAAGGCCCCAGGCCCGGAGGACGGTCGGGCCATCTCCCAAGGCTGCACGGGCCAATACTACTGCGAGCGTCAGGCCCGGAGGGCCGTGTCATCTCGCCAGGCTGCACGGGCCATGGATGGCCGTCCAGCCGTGAAAGCAGTGGAGCGGAGGAGGATCGAACTCCCAACCTCGGCATTGCGAACGCCGCGCTCTCCCAGTTGAGCTACCGCCCCGGATGGGGACAGGCCCAAAGGCCCGTTTCCCGCGGGAAATACCGATCGTACGGCACGCCGCAGGGGCTGTCCAGCGCTACAATACGCCGGCCCTGCCCTCACCGCTTCCGCGTGTCGCCCGCCCACCATGCACGTTCCGCCGATCGTCGTCCGGGGTGCCCGGGAGCACAACCTGCGCGACGTCACGGTCGGACTGCCGCGAGGCCGCCTCGTCTGCCTGTCGGGCGTGAGCGGCTCGGGGAAGTCGAGCCTCGCCTTCGACACGCTCTACGCCGAAGGCCAAAGGCGCTACGTCGAGAGCCTCTCCACGTTCGCCCGCCAGTTCCTCGGCCAGCTCCCCCGCCCCGACGTGGACAGCGTCACCGGGCTCTCGCCGTCGATCTCGATCGCGCAGAAGTCGGCCGGCACGAACCCGCGGTCGACCGTGGCCACGATGACCGAGATCCACGATTTCCTCCGCGTGCTCTACGCCCGCGTGGGCACGGCGCACTGCCCGGCCTGCGACGCCGTCCTCGAGGCCCAGCCTCGCGACCAGATCGTGGAGCGAATCCTCGCCTCGCGCGGCGGCCAGCGCGTGATGCTGCTCGCGCCCGTGGTGCGCGACGCGAAGGGCGAACACCGCGACCTCTTCACCGACCTCGTCCGCCAGGGGTTTACGCGGGCTCGCGTGGATGGCCGCGTGTGCCGCGTCGAGGATCCGCCGCCGCTCGAGAAGCAGCTCAAGCACACGATCGACGTCGTCGTGGACCGGCTCGTGCCGTCGGAAGCCACCCGCAGCCGCGTGGCCGAGGCGGTGGAACTGGCCCTCAAGACAAGCGGTGGCCAGGTGGTCGTGGCCGGAGAAGAGGAGACGCCGCACGACGACCTGTTCTCGAGCCAGTATGCCTGCGCGGCCTGCGGCGTGAGCTACGCGACCCCCGAGCCGCAGCTCTTCAGTTTCAACAGCCCCCAGGGCGCCTGCCCAACGTGTGAAGGCCTCGGCGACATCTACGGCATCGATCCCGTCAAGCTCGTCACCGAGCCGACGAAGACGCTCCGCAAGGGGGCGATCGGCGTGCTCGGCACGTTCCGGGACATGCCCCGCTGGCTGCGACGGCTCCTCAACGGGGTCGCCGCTCACGCCGAGGCGAAGAAGAAGCTCCCCGCCGGCACGCTCCTCGACACGCCCTGGAAGGATCTCACCGCGGCGCAGAAGCGGATCTGGCTCAATGGCACCGGCGTGGAGGATGTGAAGCTCTCGTGGAAGCGAGGCCGGGCCGAGCGCGGGGCGACGACGAAGTTCGAGGGGCTCTGCGCCCTGCTCGCCAACCGTTGGCGCAACGCCAAGAGCGGCATCATCCGCCGGATGCTCGAGAAGCTCATGAGCGTCACGCCCTGCCATGCCTGCCAGGGCGCGCGGCTCTCGCCGCAGGCCCGCGCCGTGCGCATCACGACCGCGTCGAAGGAGTGGCTTGGCGCAAAGGGCCGCTCCGCGCCCGGCTCGGAGGCGCGGCCTGCGGAACTGGGCCTCGATCAGCTCTGTGCGCTGCCGATCGCCGACGCCCGCACGTTCCTCTCACAGCTCGCCCTCGACGGCACGCAGGCGACGATCGCCACCGAGCTCATGAAGGAGATCTCGAGTCGCCTCGAGTTCCTCGACCGCGTGGGCCTCGGCTACCTGGCCCTCGACCGCAAGGCCCCCACGCTCTCGGGCGGCGAGAGCCAGCGGATCAGGCTGGCCGCGCAGATCGGCTCCGGTCTCTCGGGCGTGCTCTACGTGCTCGACGAGCCGTCGATCGGGCTGCATGCGCGCGACAACGTGAAGCTCCTGGGCGCGCTCGAGGCCCTCCGCGACAAGGGCAACACGGTGGTCGTGGTCGAGCACGACGAAGACACGATCCGCGCGGCCGACTGGGTGGTGGATTTTGGCCCGGGGCCGGGCAAGCGCGGCGGTGAGGTCGTGGCGGCCGGCACGCCGGACGACGTGGCCCGGAGCGAGCGCAGCATCACCGGCGCCTTCCTCGCCGGCCGCGACCGGATCGAGGTGCCCGATCAGAGGCGATCACCGACGGGCAAGTCTCTCCGGCTCGAGGGGGTGCGACACAACAACCTCAAGGGGATCGACGTCGAGATCCCGCTCGGCCTTCTCGTCTGTGTCACAGGCGTATCAGGGAGCGGCAAGAGCTCGCTCGTGGGCGACGTGCTCGAGCCCGAGCTGCGCCGCCGGCTCGGCAGCGAGGCGGCCACACCCGGCGCGTTCGACGCGATCCACGGCGCCGACGCGCTCGACAAGGTGATCGTGATCGACCAGTCACCGATCGGCCGCACCCCGCGGAGCAATCCGGCCACCTACGTGAAGGTGTGGGACGACATCCGCACGCTGTTCACGATGCTCCCCGACGCCAAGAAGCGCGGCTGGAAGGCGGGGCGGTTCAGCTTCAACGTGGCCGGGGGACGGTGCGAGGCCTGCGAGGGCAGCGGCTCCGTGCGGCTCGACATGGACTTCCTGGCCGACATCTGGGTGACGTGCGAGGAGTGCGGCGGCACACGGTTCGCGAAGGACACGCTGGAGGTCCGCTGGAAGGGCAAGAGCGTGGCCGACATCCTCGCGATGGAGGTGGGCGACGCGCTCGAACTCTTCGCCGACGCCCCCGACATCGCCCGCAAACTGCAGACGCTCCACGACGTGGGGCTCGACTATCTCCACCTCGGGCAGCCTTCGCCGACGCTCTCGGGGGGCGAGGCGCAGCGGGTCAAGCTCTCGCGCGAGCTCGCCAAGCGCTCGACCGGCAAGACGCTCTACATCCTCGACGAGCCCACCACCGGCCTCCACATGGCCGACGTGCGGCAGCTGCTCGGCGTGCTCGAACGGCTGGTGGACGCGGGCAATACGGTGCTCGTGGTGGAGCACAACCTCGACGTCGTGAAGCGGGCCGACTGGGTGATCGACCTGGGGCCCGAGGGGGGCGGCGGAGGTGGCCGGATCGTGGCCGCCGGAACACCCGAGCAGGTGGCAAAGGCAAAGGCCTCGCACACGGGCCGCGCGCTCGCGCCCCTGCTCTCGGCCGGCCGGGAGTCTGTCGCCAAGCCGCCGGCCGTGCGCCGCAAGAAGGCGGTTGATCCCGCGGTGGCCGTGGCTGCGATGCTCGACGAGGTGGGGGCGACGTCGCGCGATCCGGGGCCGCCGAACATCACCGTCCGCGGCGCGGCGCTCCACAACCTCAAGCACGTCGATGCCGACATCCCGCGAGGGAAGCTCACCGTGTGCTGCGGGCCCAGCGGCAGCGGAAAAACGTCGCTCGCGTTCGACACGCTCTACGCCGAGGGGCAGCGGCGCTACGTCGAGAGCCTCTCTCCCTACGCCCGGCAGTTCGTGGGGCAGGTGCCAAAACCCGTGTTCGAGAAGATCGAGGGGCTGTCGCCCGCCGTGGCCATCGAGCAGCGGGCCACGGGAAGCACGCCACGGTCCACGGTGGGCACGCTCACGGAGATGTACGACCACTTCCGGGTGCTGGCGGCTCGGCTCGGCCGCATGCACTGCCCTGAATGTCGCACGCCGGTGGGGGCGCAGAGCGTCGATCAGACGGTGGAGCGCATCCTCGCGCATCCCATCGGCACGAAGCTCCTGCTGCTCGCCCCCGTGGAACTCCGCGTCGGGCAGACCCCCGAGGCCCTGTTCGCATCGCTTCGCGCGGCGGGGCACGTGCGGGTGCGGATCGACGGCCGGACCGTCAGGCTCGACGAGAAGCCGGCGCTCGATCGCAAGCGAAAGAGCCGGATCGAGATCGTGATCGACCGCGTTTCGGCCGATCCCGCGTCGCGCAGCCGGCTCGCGCAGAGCGTGGAGGCGGCATTCGCCGCGGGCGGCGGCACGATGCTCGTGGCTCGGTGCGTGGATGGTCACGACGGCAAGCCCCTCGACGAGCCCGACTGGCCGGTGGAGGTCTTGAGCCGCAGGCTCGCCTGCCCGGAGTGCGGCCGCGGGTTCAAGCCGCTCGAGCCGCGGCAGTTCTCGTTCAACAGTCCGATCGGCTGGTGCCCGAGCTGCGACGGCCTCGGCACCCGCACCGGCATCGACCGCGGGGCGCTGGTGCGCGACGCGTCCCGCTCACTCGCCGAGGGCGCCCTCGATCTCTGGCCGACGATCGACGGTCCCGCCGGCCGGATGGGCCGCGCGATGCTCGAGGCCCTCGCCGCCGCCACCGGGCTGCCGCTCGACGTGCCGCTCGCCGATCTCTCCGGGCTCCAGCAGCGGGTGCTCTTCGAGGGCACGGGGGATCGCTGGATCGAGGCCAAGCGGCCGAAGGGCGTGCCGGGATCGGGGCCGTGGTTCGCATTTCAGTTCAAAGGGCTCGAGGAGGCCTGCGAGGAGGCGGCCCGGCTCGTGACGGCGCTGCGGCCGAAGGTCGATGCCGTGATGGACGAGGTGCCCTGCAGCGAGTGCGGCGGGAGTCGGCTGGCCGACGTGGCCAGTGCCGTCACGCTTTGGGACCGCACGCTCGACGTGTGGGGGCGGATGCCGCTGGGGCGTCTCGCGCAGGAGCTCGCGGCCGTGCGGCTCGACGACACGGAGCGCAAGATCGCCGGCGACCTGCTCCGCGAGCTCACCGCGCGGGTGACGTTCCTCGTGGACGTGGGGCTCGACTACCTCGACATGGCACGGCCGGCGGGCAGCCTCTCCGGTGGCGAGCTGCAGCGGATCCGCCTGGCCGCGCAGGTGGGCAGCGGCCTGACCGGCGTGCTCTATGTGCTCGACGAGCCGACGATCGGCCTCCATCCGCGCGACACCCACCGACTGATCGCCGCGCTGGCGAAGCTCCGCGACCTCGGCAACACGGTCGTGGTGGTGGAGCACGACCGCGACGTGGTGGCCACGGCCGATCACGCCCTCGACTTCGGGCCGGGCAGCGGTCGCGAGGGGGGGCTGATCGTGGCCCAGGCGCCGCCAGCGAAGCTCGAGACGCTCGCCGCGAGCGTGACCGGCCCCTACCTCGCGAAGCGGCGGGCCTGCGACGAGGTGCTCGCCCGCAAGGCGAAGGGGGGCCGCCGTGAGCCGACGGGCTGGATCGAGGTCCACGACGTGCGGCATCGCACGCTCAAGGGGATCGACGTGCGGTTTCCGCTCGGCGTGCTCGCCGCGGTGACCGGCCCGAGCGGCAGCGGCAAGACGTCGCTCGTGCTCGAGGTGCTCTGGCGGGCGCTCGCTCGGCGACTGCATGCCGCCCGCGAGCAGCCGGGGCAGTTCGCGGCCATCAAGGGGCTCGACCAGATCGACCGCGTGATCCTCGTGGACCAGGAGGCGATCGGCTCGACGCCCGGTTCGACCCCGGCCACCTACACCGGCGTGTTCGACCACATCCGTTCGCTGTACGCGAAGGTGCCCGAGTCGCGGACGCGAGGGTTCACGCCGCGGACGTTCTCGTTCAACGTGGCGGGGGGCCGCTGCGAGGCCTGCGAGGGGCTCGGGCAGCGCCGCGTGGAGATGCACTTCCTGCCGGACGTGTGGGTGGAGTGCGAGGCCTGCCGGGGGCGGCGCTATTCGTCGGAGACGCTCCACGCCAAGTGGCACGGCAAGAGCATCGCCGACGTGCTCGAGATGAGCGTGGCGGATGCGGCGGCGTTCTTTGAGACGGTACCGGCGGTGGCCCGCATCCTCGGCACGCTCGTGGACGTGGGCCTCGGCTATGTCACGCTCGGCCAGCCCGCGCCGCAGCTCTCAGGAGGCGAGGCGCAGCGGGTGAAGCTCTCGCGGGAGCTGGCAAAGCCGGGCACGGGCAGCACGCTCTACATCCTCGACGAGCCGACGACGGGCCTGCACTTCGCCGACATCGAGAAGCTCCTGCGGGTGCTCGAGCGGCTGGTGGACGCGGGCAACACGGTGCTCGTGGTGGAGCACAACCTCGAGGTGATCGCGGCGGCCGACTGGGTGCTCGACCTCGGCCCCGAAGCGGGCGCGGGGGGCGGCCTGATCGTGGCGGAGGGCCCGCCGGAGGACATCGTGATCCACGCCCGCCGTTGGCAGTCGCAGGAAGCGGGCGGCAGAGGCCGGCGGGCCTCGTCTGCCGTGGAGCCGCTCGTCCGCAGCCACACCGGCGAGGCCCTCGACGCCTTCGGCCTGCTCGATCTCACGCCCTTCGACGTGCCCCGCTGACGTCCCCGCCGACGCCTTCAGAAAGCTCGGGAATCTACGGCGTCAGGGAAGTTTCCCGCCGGGGCAATCGGCGAGGTCTGGGGCGACGGCGGCTGGTCTTCGGGCCCGTCAGGGTTTGCCCACTCGCCGTGACACGAATCACGGCCCTGCGGATCGGGCCCGACGACCGTCACGACCGATCCCACCAGTCAACCAGGATTTCTTCACGGAGACAGTATCCATGGCGGCCCGTGCCAGCATGATCCGCATGATCGACACGCTTACCCCGCGGGCCGCGATGGTCGTGGCAGCGGTGATTGGCTTCGCCAACCGCCCCGCGTCGGCGAAGGAGGAATGGATCTCGCCGCCGCAGAGCTCGGTGTTGCTCTCGCCCGAACAGGGTTCCGCAGGATCGCCGTCCGAGCCCGCCCGCACATTCACCGGAAGGGTCTCCGACCTAGGGGACGGCGCCGTGTCGGTCGGGGATGATCCGCGGCCCTACGATCCGTCGGCCACTCCTTCTGAACTGGGGACGACATTCGTCTATGGTGCCGACCCGTACGCAACCTCGGGGTGTGGTGCCTACGGCTGTACCGGCGCGTGCGACGCGTGCGCCGGCGGGGCATGTCACGATGACGGCTCCTGCCATTCGCACGGCTGGCTTGGCGGGCTGCATCACAAGGACGCCTGCTGGGTGGGCCGGATCGAGGGCCTCGTCGGCTGGCGGAGCGCACCCCCGGACCGTCCGCTCGTCGAGACCGGGCTGAACGCGCTGCCCGTCGTCAACGCCAACGGCATGAACAGTCCCGCCGCCGGCGGCGCGCGGTACTCCGTGTTCCGTTTCAACCAGTGCAACGGCACGGGCTGGGAAACGACCTACCTTCGGCTCGCGAACTGGCGGAGCGAGCGGCCGCTCGCCGCTCAGTCCCAGCGCTACGCACTGGCGCCTCCGGGCTTCTATGGAAACTCCAACACGCAGAACTTCGACACAGGGAACGCCAACCTCGGCTCCCGGATCCAGAGTCTCGAGTTCAACCGACACTGGTGCCACGGGGATCACCTGCGCTTCCTCGCCGGATTCCGCTGGATCGAGTGGCAGGAGAACTTCTCACTGGCCGACACCTTCAACGGCCAGCAGGTGATCACCGACTTCTACGCCACGGACTGCATCAACAGCCTCTACGGCGGCCAGATCGGCCTTGATGCGGTCGTGCTCACGCTGCCGTGGATGCGGTTCGACTCGGTGGTGAAGGCCGGTGCCTACTACAACAACGCCGTCCAGAGTTCGCTCTACGAGTCGAACACCACCGGCACGCTCATCTCGCAGGGCGTAACGATCAACCAGTCGCCGCTGAGTTGCGCGTTCGTGGGCGAAGTGGGGCTCACCGGCGTGGTGCCGGTGACGAGCTGGCTCGACTTCCGCGTCGGCTACATGGGCCTCTGGCTCTCGGGCATCGCACAGCCCACCCAGCAGTTGAGCGGCCAGGTGCTCACGCAGCCTGCCGGTGGCACCGACCCGACGACGGGCTCGATCAACGCCAATGGAGGCGTGCTCGTGCAGGCGGTGACGGTCGGCCTCGAGGGGCGGTGGTGATCCGCTCGCTGAGGGCGACCGATCATTCCGCCCGGCTCACGCCCTGATCGGCAGCGAGTTCAATGAGAAGTTGCCCACCCGACCGCCGGTGATCGCCGCCACTCGGAACACGTAGGTCCTGCCCGCCGGAACCGCGACCGTCGCCCGGGGCGTGGCCGAGACACCGTCCGCGGCGGTGATCCAGGTCGTGCCGTTGTCGGACGAATACTGGACGACGTAGTCGGTGATCGCCAGACCACCCGTGTTCACGGGGGCGGTCCACACGAGCGACACCGTGCCTGGAGCGACCAACGTGCCCGTGAGCCGCGTCGGCGGCGAGGCGAGCGGCAGCGGCGTGACCGCACCGGTGATGGCCGAGAACGCCCCCGTTCCGAAGCCCGTGATCGCGGCCACCTGGAACACGTACGACTGGCCGTTCGTGAGCCCCGTCACCAGCCGCGACGTCGCAGCCGAGCCGACGTTCACGCTGCTCCACACCGCCGACGATGCGAGCCGGAAGCGGACGATGTAGTCGGTGATCGGCAGGCCACCGGTCTGCGTCGGCGCCACCCACGACACCTGCACCGCCGCGTCGCGGGACACCGCCGTCACCGACGTCGGAGCCGCCGCCGGACCGATCGGCGTCACCGGATCGGCCGCCGGCGAGAAGGGGCCCTGGCCCGCTGCGGTCACCGCCGCCACGCGAACCGTATAGGCCTGTCCGTTGACCACGCCCGTGACGGTCGTCGAGTTCACGACTCCGAGCGGGACGTTGACGGTCGTCGCACCGGTCTGGTACTGCACGACGTACCCCGTGATCGGGAGACCGTTGCCCGACGGCGTCGTCCACGACACGTTGAGCACCGCGTTGCCCGCCGTGAGCGACGTCACGACCGGCTGCGCCGGCAGACCGAGCGGCGTGACCGGCGCCGTGGTGGCCGACCACGGGCTGGCGCCGTTCTTGTTGACGGCCGCCACGCGGAACACATAGGCGACGCCATTCGTCAGGCCGGTCACGGTGGCCGACGTGGCCGTCGAAACACCATCCGGGAACGTGGTCCAGGTCGCTCCGCCGGTGGACGAGAACTGGATCGTGTAGTCGGTCAGCGGCGACGTGCCGACGTTCGTCGGGGCCGTCCACGTGACCACCACCTGCTGGTCGCCCCGAACCGCGACGACGTTCGTCGGCGCGGCCGGCGGCAGGGCGTCGGGAGTGATCACCGCCGACGGGGCCGAGAAGTCGCCCTGACCGACGGCATTCACGGCCGCCACGCGGAACTTGTAGCCCGTCTTGTTGACGAGGCCGGTCACGGTGATCGACGTCGCCGGCGACGCCGTGTGCGGGAACGTCGTCCACGTCACGCCGTTGTCCGACGTGTACTGGATGGTGTAGTCGGTGATCGGCGACGAACCCTGCGACGCTGGCGCCACCCACGAAAGGGCCACGGCCTGTTCCAGAGGCGAGCCGGTCACCACCGTCGGCACACCGGGAACGTCCTGCAGCCGGATCACGAACACCGTCCTGCCGTCAACGCGATTCGCGAGCAGGACGTTGTTGGCGAGGTCGGTGAGCTGACCCGTCACGCCGGAGGAGCTCTGGCGGCTGATCGCCGTGATTCGGAAGACGCCCAGCGGGAACACCGACGCCGACTCGAACACGACACGGTTGCTCGTCTCGAGGTAGCGGAAGACGTAGTCCTTGCCGTCCACGAGCGGCGCGGACACGCCATCCTGCGTGACCACGAAGGCCGCCGACGTGACCGTCGACTTGTCGATGCCGACGCCATTGTCCGTAAGCTGGATCTCAAACCGCGTCACCGCCCGGGCAGCGGCCCGCTGAAGCGCGACGTAGTCGGTGCGCGTGTCGAGGTCCGACGGGCCGCCATCGAGCGGAACCGCGATCGACGCATAGGGCTGCGCCGTATCGACCCGGTCGATCGCACCGATGTCCTTGAACACGTTGGCCCCGAGGCCCGGGAAGCTCGCCTGGTTCGGATCGTCCGACCGCAACTGGCCGTAGAGATCGCGGTCGGGCGCGAGGATCGGCGAGGCGCCGTCCGGCGTCGTCGACGTGTTGGCATTGATGCCGACGCTCGCGTTCACGACGCGGAACTCCTCGCGATCCTGCAGCGCGTTGAGCGAGCTGTCGATCGCGGCCGTGCCGGGCACCAGGTAGAAGTTGCGCTGGCCGGCGTTGACGAACGGATTGCCCGTGAGCGGGATGGAGATGTTTTGGGGGACACCCGTGACCTGCGTGCCGGTGTTCCAGAAGGCCGACGCTGCCACCACGGTCCGCCGGTTGCCGGCACCGTCCACCTGCGACGTCCCGTCCACCGAAACGCCCGTCGCCAGGCTCGCGAAGAGGTTGTTGATGAGCGTCGGGCCGGCGTTCTGCGTCACCTGCACGCCGGTGCCGACGGGCGTGGCCCCGCCGTAGATCGTGTTGTTGACGACACGGGCGAACGGAACCGACGCGAGCGGCACGTTCCCCGCGTTCGGGTCGCCACTCACGAGGATGCCCGCCACACCACTCGACGCCACCACGTTGTTGCTCACCACGGCACCCGGCACGAGCCGGCCGTTGTTCAGCACGGGCAGGTTCCGGACGGCACCGGGGAGCGGGTTGTTGCTCTGGGCTTCGCGCGCTCCAGCGGTGATGCTGATGCCGTACGTGGCCGCGTTCGAGACGAGGTTGTTCTCGACGATGAACTGCCCCTGCTGCCGCGGCGTGTTCTGATCGCCGGTCTTGGGGCCGAACTGGGTCGTCGTGCTCTGTGACGACACGAGCGGGTCGTTCGTGTCGAACGTCTGGTAGATCTGTGTGCCGTTCACATACTCCGTGCCGCGGCGGATCTCGAGCTGGTACGGCCCCTGCAGCACCTGCGCCGCAGCCCCCGAGGTGGCGGTGTTGAAGAAGTCGACCTGGCCGGCGTTGGCACCCGTCGACATCTCGCCCCGCTCGGCGAAGCCCACGATGATGTCGTCGACGTAGAAGCCCTCGAACTGGTTGTTCTGCCCGCGCTCGGGGCTGTAGTAGTTCCCGGTGGTATTGCCGAGCGCCTGCTGGAAGGGGTTGTCTGGGTCGGGCACGTTGTTGAGTCGGTTCGCGCCATCGACGAACGTCACCACGGTGTCGGCCGCGAGCGTGACGGCCGTGTCGAGCGTGACCGTGCCAGTCGCCGCATTGCGCCCGGTGACGGTCCCGAGAGCCTGGCCCGTGGCATTGACCATCCTCAGACCAACCGAAAGGTTCGACACGTCAGAGAATGCGACGGTCGAGGAACTCGTGACCCCAAAGAGGACCGGCTTGCTCGTTCGCCACACGGTGGTCGTGTCCATCTCGCCGGCGGTCGAGAAGTCGAATCGCAGACGAACGTCGTTCTGCCCGGCGTAGTCGCCGAGATCGACCCGAGCCTGCCGCCACGACTTGGAGGCGAACAGTTCCTGAACCTTCTGGTTCCTGTAGCTCGTGATCTTCGACGAAGCGGTCGCGCTCACGGGCAGCTCGGCGTCCTCTGTGCCCGGGGTGGATCGGAGGTGATTATTCGTCGCGACGAGTTCCCACGTCCTGCCGCCGTCAATCGACGCGAACACCCGGGCGCTGTCGCGCATCGCGTTGGTCCGCGTCGAGATGTTCGGGGTGTCCAGGAAATAGTTGAAATACAGCGTCGGCTTGTCGGTATAGGTGTAGCCCGAAAGATTGAATGCGTTCGTCTGAAGGCTGCCGTACGCGCCACCGGGGAGGTTGTACGTCGCCGACACCGAACCATCCTGGAACACCGGACTTGGATTGTTGGGGTCCGTGTAACTCAAGTCCTGCTGCCAGTTGGGGGCAACGACGCCATGCTGGCCGTTGACGGGAGCGTACCCGCCGTACGGCGGAGGGGCTTGATGCCGCTCGTACCCGAAGTACATGCTCGAGCCGCCCGGTCCGGTCACCGGCCGGATGCCATCGGCGTTGGCCGAGGCGTTGATGCCGTGCCCTGCGTCCCCGCCCCGCCGCGTCGTGGGGTGCCAGAGATTGACGTCCAGCGGCGAGAAGGCGAGACCCGTCGCCTGGCTAACGCCCGAGAACACCTGCGTATCGCCGGCGACGCCGTCGCGATTCACGTCGAAGACGGGCTGCAGAGCGCCTGCGGTGTTCAGCGCCCGGAGGTTGCCGCCGGCGTCGATCGCGAAGAACAGATTGGCGAACGCCCCGCCGCCAAGGTTTTGCGGTCCGACGGCGAGGCCCTGGAACGAAGTGCCTGCCTGGCGCGAGATCAGCGTCGCCAATCCGGTGTCCGCGTCAATACTGAAGAACCAACCGTTGGTATCGACGCCGTAGAGAACCCCGTCGTTGCCCCAGGCCATGCCCGTGACGATGCCGAGGCTATTTCCTGCATCCTGGATGTAGCCCTTGAAGCCCCAGGGAAAGTTCTGGACCACGGCCGCCGATCCGCTGGAAAAATCAGCGAGATAGAGCCGTGATTGGGCGCCGTCACGCACCGAATACATAAGGTTTCGGTAGCGCTGCGCGCCCACACGCTGCCATGCCAGCGCATCGACCTGATTGGTCGTGACCGACTGGGGATCGGGGATGAACGTGTACCCGACGTTTGACAGGGCCACATTCGCCGCGACCGACACCGGCGAGTTCCACACGATGGTCATTTGGCCCGTTGCAGCGTCGATGTTGCTGCTCGCGTTCAACGGCGAGGGCAGTCCAGGGGACAGCGCCCCCTGCTGCGTGAACGTCACGTCTCCTTGGGCATTCGCCGTGAACGTCCACACTCCAGTCAGAACACTGGCTGGCGGGCCGGCGACGGCCTGCGAAATGTCGAGCCTACCGGTCAGTGTGGTCGCGATTACCGCGGGGTTCGCCAACTGGAATACGAATCTAACACCGTCGGCCGACCTACTTACGAAAGCTGGCGTTGAGTTCGTGACCGTCGTGTTCGCTGGTCGGTCCGGAATCCGGTCGATGCCAATCGTGCCCCGTGCGCCGGTCGCCGTGTTGATGGCGTCGAGTTGCCCAGCGGTATTGAAGCTATCCGGAGCCTGGACGATCCCGGCGTATGCATACAGCGAACCGTCCGACCGCATGACGATGTCGCCAATGTTCGTTCTTGGATCGTACTGATCTTCGATCGTCGTTTGCACGCCTCCCCGCATCGCATCCACCGTCCGCAGGGCGTTGTTCGTGCTGACGAAGAGCGGCACATCGGCGAGCGTGAACGGCGTCACGTTCGTGGTGAGCGTAAATCGGTTCGTCGCGTTGATGGCCGTGTTCGGTCCCACCTCCGTACCGATGTGGTCGTCGAACACGCGGGCCACGGAGCTGATCGGCTCCAGTCTGATGAGACTGTTGGTCGCCGCGTCACGATAGAAGGCGTTGAGGGCCGACGGGAGCCGCTCGTTCGAGGTCACGGCCACGTAGTACCGCGCCGTGGCGCTCGGCAGCGGCGTGCCAAAGTCGCCGTCGGAGCCGGCCGCCGCCGTACCACCCGGCAACTGCGTGGCCCCGATGTAGGGATCAAGCTTCCCGTTCGACCCGCGGGAGAGGTCGTCGAAGTCGTTGCCCTGGCCCGCGCCGGGCTGGTCGTGCTCGACATTCGAGTCGCGACCCACGTAGATGAGCCGGCCGGTGGCATCGAACACCGAGAGCGTGAGGTCGCCGCGGAAGCCGTCACCGTAGTCGAGGTCGAAGATCGTGGACCACGCACCACCGCCCGCCTGGACTCGGGCGTAGTTGACGTCGAAGGCATACCAGTCGATGTCGCTGACATCATTGGTGGTGCCGGCGACGCTGATCGTGGCCCGATTCGACTCCATCAGATTGCCGATGAACTGCGCGTTGGCGAACGACCCGTTGTCGGCCGCACTCTCGGCCGTTTCTCCCGCGAGGTTCGAGTTGCCCGGCAGGCCCTGGGCATCGATGCCGATCGACGGATAGCGAATGTCGGCGTAGCGGACCGTGGAGCCCGGCTTCTCGTCCTGCTGCCGCAGGCGGATGCGGAGTTCGTAGGTGCCGCTCGTGGCCCCACTCGTGACCTTCGCCGGATTGGCAAGGTCGGACTGATAGGCCGCCAGCGAGGTCGCCGTCACGCTGCCGTTGGAGGCGCCCGTCGTGACCGGCTCGTACTTGGGCTGGCTGCGCACCCGCACGAAGTACTGCTGCTGGCTGCCCACCGTGCCCGGGAGGATCACCCGCATGCCCGCATCCTTCGGGTTCTGCGAGTAGAAGTCGTTACCCCTCCAGGCCTCTCTGCCGAGCGGCCGAGCGACACCGAGCGAGGCGGCGAGCGTGGGGATCGTGTACGCATAGCGCGCCTCGATCGACGTGGCCCCCATGGGACCGGCGAAGTTCAGCGTCACCTGCCCGGTCACGAGATTCACCGAGCCGCCGGTGGCGTATGACGTCGGAACGATCGGTGCGCCGAGACGGCTGGCCCCGAGGATGTTCTGGAACGAGACGACGCCGCTGGCGTCGAATGTGAACGTCTGGATCGCCACCGGCTCGAGGCCGCTGTTGTCCCAGATCACGCCCGAGAGCGTGCCGGCGATCAGGTTGGCACGGTTGAGCGTGTACGTGACGCTCGAACCACCCACGAGGTCGGCCTGCGTCTCGCCCTGGACGACGCCTCCCTCGGCCTGCGTGTCGATGGAGCGGGCGAGCACGTTGCCCGACGCGTCGAGCAACTCCACCATCGAGTCGAGCGACGAGGACGTCTTGTCGAGATCGATCCATACCTCCGATCCCGCGTAGCCCGTGAAGCGGTAGACGTCCACATCCGAGGGCGAATCGGGCGAGATCGTCCCGTGCACCTCGAATCCGAGGCGGCGATTCTCGTCGCCAGACTTCTCCTGCGCCGACTCCGGCGTGTTGGTGCCGATCGGGAAGTTGGGCGCGAGCACGCCGATCGGCTGGGCCGCCAGCGCGCTATCGTTCACGCCGCTGCCACCGGTATAGGCCTTCTCCGCTTCGAGCACGACGGCCACGTTCCGGTCGTTGGCGTACGGCATGAACTTCAGGCTGCGCCAGTCACCGGCCGCCGGGGCCGTCGCGGTGCCATCGACATTTGTGTCCTTGACAGTGAGTCCGAGCGGATCGAGGCTCGCGCCCACGCTGTCATCGCGGAGCGACGTGACGATCACCGGATAGCCCGGCTGACCCACGACCTGCACCGTGCCGCCGATCCGATCGGTGATGTCGAGCGGGAAGCCCGCCGCCGTGAAGCCGGCGCTGGGGCCGAACATCTTCACGACGAGGCTCGCATCAGGCCGGCTCTGCAACCGGATGCCCGTCGCCGTCTGGAAGTTGTTGACGATGATCTCGTTCTGGAGCACGTGAACGATGTCGGTGTCGTCCCACACGCTCTCCACCGTGATCTCCTCGCCCCGCACCTCAACGCCCGCGATCGCCGCGGCGCCCCCCGGAGCGTAGGCGAGCCGGTTGCCCGCCAGGAGCGGACCCTCGTTCGCATCGAACTGGGAGAATCGCGCGATGGATCCCGTCGTGCGGCCCACGTCTGGCCGGGAGACCTCGGACATCGAGTTGGCGTTCACGCTCACCACGGCCCCGGCGTTCGTCCGGAAGTCGTTGTTGACGATGATCGGCTGCGCACCGCGGACGAAGATCGTCGCGGCGGAGTTGGTCCCGCGGCCGGAGCGGTTGGTCAGGGCAAGACCGGACGCATTGTTTTCGATGCGGCTGTTGGCCACCCGCAGATCGCCCTGGTGCGTCTCAATCACGTTGAACGCATCGAACGAACCCTCGATCGGCGTCACGCCACCGCCGTAGCCGATGTAGGCGTTGTCGATGCTCGCCGACGCCCCGGCATTGACGACGATGCCGCCCCAGTCGCCCGGCCTGTAGGTGTTGGGCAGGTTGCCGTTGGTGTCGAACGTGCCACCGGCACCGAAGCGGTTGTCGGCGAGGCTCGTGAAGATCACGCGGTTGTTTGGCTGCCCCTCGGCGATCAGCTGGCTGATCCCGCGCTCGAGTTCAATGCGGGAGTTCTGCAGCTTCACCACGGCGCCCGGGTCGATCTGCAGCCGGCCACTGGATCGGGCCAGCGTGATCGGCACGACGAACGTGAGCGTCTCGGCGGGCGCCGTCGCCAGGGCGGGCGCGCTGAGCGTGATGGTAGTCGCGTTCACGATCGCGGCGATCGTCGTACCCGGCAGCACGCTGGGACCGCGGACGGGCATCCCGACGGTAAGGCCCGCGGTGCTGGACAGACCGGTGACCGTGGTCGAGAGGAGCGTCAGCGACCCGTCACGGACGATGTCGTTCCGCTGGAACCCGCCGGCCCCACCGGCGACGACCAGGTTCTCCTGCAGCACGTAGACGATATCCGTGCTCTTGAAGCGGGCCGGCACGGTGAGCTGCTCGAGCGGCTTGCCGAAGCCGGTGTCGATCTTGATGAACAGACCGTTGATCGAGTTGCCGGTGAGCGTGTTTTCACGGATCTCGGGACCGACGCGACCGTTGGAGTCTTCAAACGCGTTGGGCGTCGCGGCGATGGCCGCTCCGGCACTGTTCGTGATCGTGTTGAAGGCGATCGTCGGCCGTGTGCTCTCCACCTGGATCGGCGCGTACGAGGCCAACTGGGCATCGACGAGCACCTGGCCACCGCCGTAGGTGAACGTCGCCTGGGACACCGTGTTCACGAAGGCCTTCTTCGACGCGGCATCGGAATCCTGGCGGAACGTCACGCCGCCCCACTGGCCGCCGGTCACCGCGGGGCCGACGCCGTCGGAGTTGCCGCCCACCGCGTCGTCGTGGAAGGACGTGAACCGAACCTTGGATGTGGGCGTGCCGAGCACCTGCAGCGACGCACCCGACCGTGACACGAGCTCCGACGACGAGCCGACGTCGATGTTCGCGGCGCGGAGCTTTAACAC
>Ga0233425_10005256_pt1 | contig 20638 bp, 13 predicted proteins | sample Watercolumn_Towu_2_FD_181712 | JGI IMG/M metagenome (GOLD analysis project Ga0233425, IMG submission 181712) | Freshwater microbial communities from Lake Towuti, South Sulawesi, Indonesia - Watercolumn_Towuti2014_140_MG | ecosystem: Environmental > Aquatic > Freshwater > Lake | place... | reverse complement strand
AAGTAGCCATCCCGTTTTGGTAAGGTCCTTCCATGCCGCCGCAACGGAGTAGATCATCGTTGCCGAGAATGGGCTGAGGGAGCAGCAGGGCCGCCAGGCTGACCACCGTCAGAAACGTGTGACGGTCCATCGCGATACTCCTTGTCGAGGGCCGGACGAGAAACAGGACTACGGCATGACTCGCAGTTGCGACGCGCCTTGGGGCAGATCGAAACAGGCGGTGATGCCCGTTGGATCGCGCGTCCAGCTTCCCGGCCTCAGATCCGGCAGCCCGGCGACTTCTTGCAGCGGTTTTGGGTGGTCATTGAGCGTGAGTTGGGACGCCGTACCACTCGGCGCTGAGAACTGAACAGTGAATCGCGGGCAGGCGAAAGGCGCATGGAAGGTGAAACCACCGTCCTGCCGCTCAATACGTGTCAGCTCCTTGGCGGCCCAGTACCGCGCGATCTCTCCCAGTTTCATCCAGGCCAGGTGATCGTACCTGGCGTGCAAGCGGCGAATTACTTCCTGCAATGTCTGGAAGCCGGTCTCTTCGCCGTTGAAGTAAATCCCGGCCCAGTGGCAGACCATGATCGCGGGTTCACCGCGTTCGATGATCTCCACCATGCGGCCGCCGGACAGGTTGCCGTTGATGAAGCGGTCTGCTTCTCCGCGGAACGAAGCATCCCAGCCGCCGGTCCAGTCGTCGGTGCAGCCGATGATTGACACCACGCATTTCGGGTCGGGTCCGCCAAGCTGTGAGGCGTATTCCACGCGGGGGGCCACACTGCGGTCACCGCTGCCGAATGCGTGCCGGAAGTAATGTGGGATCTCGGCTCGAAACACGTCGCGGCACGACTCCAGTACCGCCTGCGCCAATTCGGGCAACACGCGCGTTCCAAAACCCCCGGGCGTTGTGATTCCTTCGCAGGGAAGACCGACGTTCTGTAGAATCCTCAGGGCGTAACTCATGTACTCCGTCAACTCGTCGGTCGACTTGCCTTCGGACCAACCCCAGTTCTCCTGGTAGCGCAGCGTGCGCTCCGGATACGGATGGCCCGTCCTTACATCGATGGCCCAGGTGTGCGTCACCATTTCCGGGTGGATGTCCCAGTTTGGTGTCATGAGTTCGCGCACCAGGTCGATACTCGCGTCCACGTCTTTTCGGGGCCAGCCTGGCAACTCCCGGTCCAACCGTCCGACACAGGCGGGATAGGGTACCACGCTGTATTTTCCTTTGACGCCGTGCTCACCGCACCAGTGGCCGAACTTCCGCACGAAGTCGTCAGGAATCTCGACTGACATCTTCCTCCAATCCTGCCGGTCGTCCTGGTAATTGTTGGCCGCGGCGAACTGGGGAATGGCGAAGCGGGCGAGATTCACGAGGCAGGTGGAATCGTCGATGATCAGCGACACGGGAACCCGCGCCAGCGGATTGAGCACCTTCAGGCCCGCGTCCTGTTTCGGCCGCTCGCCGGGGACTTGGGCCGGTGCAATGGCCGCGCGCCACCCAAGACGAGTGGCAATTGCGCCGGCAGCCATCATCCGCAGGAATTCGCGTCGCGTTTCTTTCCGCATGGCTCGGGTCCTCGTTCATCTGCGTGACGTTGGGTGGGCACGCTTGAAAGCGGGCCGGACACGTGCCGTAAAGGAGGATTAGATTGCGCGGCGAGCAGAGAAGGAAGCCTACAAAGAAGAAATCCGCACGACATCGAACTCAGAGTCGGTCTGGCGATTGTCACTCCAAGCGACTCACTCAGCCGCCCCTTGCAGGATACGCGGATACAGCGTTCACACATCGGCGGGAGAGTCCCGCCTTCTGTACATAACGCGTGTCTCTCGCAAAGTAGATAAACACGAGCGCGTCTTGCACCTTGAGTGGCAGCCTGTGAAACAGGCGAGTACGACAGACGAAAACGCAGGCCACTGGATGCCGTGCGCGTATCGGTTGAACGCGTGGAGTTGGTTCCGCGAACCACCCAAGTGCCGGGTGGTGTCGCAGATTCTGGGAATGGCGCAAATGCCAGGGACATTCAATCGCGGGCCGTCAGCAAGTCAACCGTGTGGCAAGTCTCGGCGCGCGTCGCCGCAGAACAGCCGTGGTCCGCGAGATCGGGAGGTGACATTCGAAGCTTTGGAGCCGCGCTGGTTGCTGTCGTTCGGAGATCTTGACGTGACATTTGGAGTCAACGGCAAGGTCGTCACCGACTTCTTTGGTTCCGGACAGGATTCGATCCGGGCCATGGCGTTGCAGCCCGATGGCAAGATCGTCGTCGTGGGGCAGACCGACTCTTCGTGCGGGATCGTCGGTTATCAACCCGACGGGCACTTGGACACAAGCTTTGGCACAGGAGGCAGAGTTGTAGCCAAATACAGCCCCTCTGCTCAGGCCCGAGACGCGGCCCGAGCGCTTGTGCTGCAACCGGACGGGAAGATCATCGTCGTGGGCGAGACCAACACCACGGGATCTGGTCCGACTCTCTTCGGTCTTCTTCGGCTCAACCTGGACGGATCGCTGGACCCGACGATTGGCACCGAGGGCAGGGTGCAGACCAATTTTCCCGCTTCCGTCGGCGGGGACTACGCTCGCGGTGTCGCTCTGCAGGGCGACGGCCGGATCGTCGTGGCCGGGTCCTCAAAGAGCACGGCGGGCTCCTACGACATTACGTTGAGGTGCCGGCCGGAGCGTTCGAGGGACCTTTGGCCACTCCGTGTCTCGCCATCGGTGGTCCCGCGGCCTGGGACTTCAGGACGAGTGACTTTACGGCACCCATCGTTGGCGTCGACCTCGTGACCAGCGCCGACCCATCCCCTCCGCTGACCGGAACCGTGGACGATGCCGCGGCCACGATCCTGGTGCAGATCGGCACGCAATCACACACCGCCACCAACAACGGCAACGGCACCTGGACACTGCCGGATAACGCCATCAATCCGCCCTTGGGCGCTGGCCGTCACGACATTCAGGTCACCGCCACGGACCCTGCGGGCAATGCGGGACACGACAGTTCATCGGGCGAATTGCTGCTGGTCCTGCACATCCCCACGGATATCGGCATCTCGAATAGCGCCGTCAACGAGAATCTCAGCACCCAGGCTGCGGACCTGCTCTTCGGTCAACTCAGTTCCGTCGATGCCGATCCCGAAGATCAGTTCGTCTATGAACTGGTGACTGGCACCGGCGACACGGATAACGCCCGATTTCGCGTCACGGGCAACCGTCTCTATTTGCGACGGAACGAAGTCTTCGACTTCGAGGCCCGGCCGAGTTATTCGGTCCGAGTCCGAACCACGGACCTGATGGGGCACGGGTTCGATAGACCAATCGGGCTCACAGTGAATGACCTGGTCGAGATCGGGAGCGTGCAGGTCGGCGATGGCACGACTCAGCGTTCACGCGTGGAATCGGTGTCGGTGCTGTTCGATTCGCAAGTGTCGATTTCCGCCGGCGCGTTCTTGGTCACCAAACGCGGAGCCGGTGGCGGGGCGGTGGCGGTCGACTTCACCACGCGGGAAATGAATGGCAAAACGGCTGCCGACGTAACCTTCGCGGGCGGATTCACCGAGTACGGCTCACTCAAGGACGGTTATTACGAATTGCGGATCATCGCCAGCAAGGTTATCAACACCGGTGGCTACCACCTGGACGGCAATCGGGATGGCATGCCAGGGAGCGACTACCGGTTTGGCACAGCGGAGGCGGACAGTTTCTTCCGGCTCTACGGGGACACCAACGGCGACGGCCTGGTGGGCATCGTGGAGTTCGGTCAGTTTCGCGCGACGCTCGGCAAAACGCCGGGGTAGGCTGGATACGATGCGCGGTTCGACTTTGACGGCGGCGGTGTGGGCATTACGGATTTTGGCCAGTTCCGTGCCCGGTTCGGCAAGCCGAAACTGCCGTGGGAATGATCGTCGGCAAGGGGGAGTGCTTTACGCGAATCGCGCCTCGATGAAGGTGACGTCATCGTCCAATCGGATGGCATTCGAGAACCGCAGGAGCTTCTCTTCAATCGCCGCCATCTGAATGCCCGATTCAGGGTAGCCGGATTCCTGGAGGATCCGCGCGAGTCCCTCAATGCCCAGTAGTTCGTCCCGCGCATTGTGGATCTCGAACGCGCCGTCGCTGAAAAACAGGACGCAATCGCCTCGTTCGAGTTGGACGGCGACTTCATCGTAGTCCACGCCCGACAACATACCGAAGGGCGTCCCCGATGACTCGATTTGCTCCATTTCACTGCGCCGACGCGTAACAAGAAGGGGAGGACCGCCTGCGGATACGAACCGAAGTTTCCTGGCCTCGGCGTCGATCACGCCGCAGACTGCGGTGGCAAACGACTCGTCCTTCACAACCTTCGCCAAATCGTCGTTGACGATCTTGGCGAAGTCCGCAGGCTGAGTGAGGCGGTGATGGCATCTGGCCCATAGCGAACTCAAGTGCATAGTGTGCAGCGCTGCGGCGACCCCGTGGCCCATTACGTCAGCGAGAAGGAAGCCATACTGATCGCGGTTCAACTGCCTGACGGCATAGAAGTCGCCCCCGACGATGTCGTGAGGGACGTAATAGGTGGTGAAACGGACGCGGGCATCCTCGGGCAGATCCTGTTCCAGGGAGAGCGTCTGGATCCGTTTCGCTCGTTCCAGATCCGCCAACGCGACGGTCATGTCGCGAAACGTCTCCACTCCACCAATGATCTCACCGCTCGCGTCACGGATTGGCGAGACACTCACCTGCATGGGAATACGGTTGCCCTGCTTGCCCTTCGCGAACACGATGATTGGAACCGTGCTGGTCGTCCCCGTGATGATTGACCGATGCAGCGGGCAGAACTCTTCACCGCAGAGGAGATGGCCGTCCTTGTCAACGTGGCAGAGTACGTCGTCCAGACATCTTCGTCCAACAACATCGTTTGGCGCCCACCCGGTAATGCGCTCCGCCGCCTTGCTCCAGTAGACAATTCTGCGATCGCGGTCGCAGACGTACACGCCGTCACTCAACGAATCCAGGATCACGTTGGCCAACGTCAACGGGTTGTCCATTTATGAGGGCTCCAAATGGTGCGTGGTACATTTATCTTGGTTGACTGGGCAAAGTGGATAGACAACTTATAGCTCTTGGACGTTCCTCTTGCGACGCCGTGAGACACAATCGCGACGTTGACCAGATTGCCGCTGCCAATTCGGACAGAGAACACTTACCCATTCACCCTACTTTACCGGCAAAAATGTGCCACGCACCATATTATTCCTAGAGCAGCTTCTTCTTGTTGTGTTTAGTGGGCTGGGCCGGTACCACGGATGCGTTAGCCCGGATAGCGCACGAAACCCAAAAGAGCCACCACAGAGCCACAGAGAACGACAAAGGACAGCAAACGAGGCGGAAATCGCAGCGTGTCAGACCAAATCCAGTCAACATCGTTGCGCAACCGCTTGCCTTGTCTGTCCCTTCTTCACCCTCTGTGCCTCTGTGGTTGATAATCCGGAGTCAGAGAGGGCGGCGCGCCCCGCACGAGTGAGTTCACTCCCCGCGGAGCGGCGTTTCGGTATCGCAGGACCAAGGCCTGAATGGGCTACCGTTGGCCTCCGCCTTGTCGACCTCTACACTGGCGGTTGTGCCAGACAAAGACCCATGTCCGTGCGCCTCGGCCGCAGCCCCGCGGGCTCCTGGGACTGTTTCATCTCCACGGCACATCGGCCGAAGCGGTCGGTTCTGATCGGTGGAAGTTCGCCCATCCGTGTTCGACATGGTCAACCCTGTTTCGGGAGAACGTCGCATGTACAAGCACACGATAGTCCGGGTTGTCGTATCGCTGGGAGTGCTGGTCGCGGGGTTGATAGATCGTGATGCGAGTACTGTAGCCGCTGCCGCGGAGCAGCCGGTACGAAAGCCGTGGACGCTGAATGAGGCCATTGCGCAGCTCAATCTCTATCCACGTGATGTCTATTTGCAGTACGTAGTGCTGCAGTTGGCCCGGCGCGAGAACCGCGTTCAGCAGACGGTATCGCAAGTGGCGAGTTGGCGCATCGCGCCATGGCAGGATGCGCGCAATCGCGTGGACAGTGTCGATTTGTTCAATATGTTTAGCGGTGCACTGGCAATTCAAGAAAGCCTGCAGTTGGACACGATGCGCGGTCCGGATCCCGGTCGGCCCCCGCAATCGGAGGGCCTGTCGAATTCGCCGGCGATTCCCGTGGACGCACGCGTGGCCGTGGCCTCCTTGACTGGCCCGACGATCAAAAGCCACCCCTGGAAAGAGATGCTCGGCGACAAGCATCCCGAGATCAGCCCGCTGGCGCGGTGTGTACCCGCAGACTTTTACTTCGTCGAATTTCGTTCCCTCTCCAAGTTGCTGGACCTGGCCGACGACGGCGACCTGTGGGGCGCGCACTTGTTCAGCCAATCGCAGCGCGAGGCCCGCTCCCAGATGATCAGCGAACGACTGCAGCGGCAACTGGCACTCGAAACCACGGGCCTGCTGCGGCCGTTTTACGACTCGGTTGTGCAGGAGATCGCCATCACTGGTAGTGACCTCTTCGTGCGTGAGGGGAGCGACGTTACGGTGCTCTTCCAGTTCAGCAAGACGCCGGTGTTCATGACGCAGATGGAAGTCTTCCTGGAACAGGCGCGGCAGAAGAATCCGCACGCGATTCGCAAGTCGGGTGACTGCCTGGGCATCAAGTACGAACACGTGACGACACCCGATCGCGCGGTGCATGTCTTTGCCGCCTATCCGGAGCCGAATCTGCACGTGCGCAGCAATTCGCTCGTCGCGCTGGAACGCGTATTGGAAGCCATACGCGGCAAGAACGCTCAAGACCAGACAGTGACGCGTTTGGGGGACACGACGGAGTTCGCGTTCATCCGAACGCTGATGCCTCGCGGTGCGGCCGAAGAGGATGGCTTCGTTTACTTGTCTGATCCATTCATTCGCCGGCTAGTCGGGCCGGAGGTCAAGTTGACAGCGCGGCGACGCATGCTGTGTTACAACCAGCTGCGAATGATCGGTCACGCCAGTCTGCTTTTCCGCACGGAGCGCGGACACGCTCCAACCTCGTTGCGTGAACTGCACGCGGCCCAGTGCTCGCCGGCGGAATTCGGCACCGGTGATCTGGTCTGTCCGGACGGCGGGCAATACACGCTGTCCGCAGATGGCTACGGCGGAGCGTGCTCGCACCATGGGAACGCACAGTTCCTGAATCCTTGCAGCGAAATCCCCGTGCAGCACGTAACAGAGACGGAAGCCACGGCCTACCGGCAGTTCCTCGAGGCATACAACCAGTACTGGCGGACGTTCTTCGACCCGATCGCGATTCGCATCCAGGCAGCACCGCGCCACTATCGCGTGGAGACCATCGTTCTGCCGCTGATCGACAACTCCATCTACACCAGTCTGTCGCGCATCATCGGCGGAACACCCGTGTCACTCGACAGCCTCTCCGTACCGAAACGCAACATCTTCAGCGTGGCGGCGCATGTCAACAAAGCGGAATTGGTCCGCCAATTCGATCTTGAGGAGGTGATTGCGATGGAATCGTCCGACGCGAAACCAGCCTCCGCGCGAGAAAACGAAGAGGTCGGCCGTGCGCTCATGCAGATGGGACTGGCGTGGCACAACTACCACGACACCTACAAGTTCTTTCCTTCCTCGGTTCCCCCGTCCTTGGCCAACCAGTCTGCGGGACTGAGTTGGCGAGTACGGATTCTGCCCTTCATCGGCCAGCACCAACTGCACGCGCGATTTCATCTGAACGAACCGTGGGACAGCGAGCACAACCGCCAGTTGATTGCCGAAATGCCTGACGTGTATCGGCCGGCCAACCAGAAGTTGGCTGCGGAACACAAGACGCGTTTTGTGACTCCGCGGGGTGAAACCCTGATGAGTCCACCGGGACGTCGCGCCGTGAACATCGCCGAAATCACGGACGGTACCAGTAATACGCTGATGATCGTGGAGGCCGACGATGACCACGCCGTGATCTGGACCAAGCCCGACGATCTCGAAGTCGATCTGAACAAGCCGGCGTCGGGCCTGGCCGTGCGTCCTCCCGGCGGATTCCTGTGCGTATTCGCCGATGGATCCGTTCATTTCCTGCAGGGCACAATTGCCGTGTCGAAGCTGGCGGCTCTCTTCACACGGAACGGCCGCGAATCGGCGAACCTGACTCGAGCAGATGAATTTGATTTTCGGATCCGTTACGGGCGTCCCCATTTGTTCGGTATGCCGGAGGAGTACCTGCAACCGCTCCGACTGGGCGAATTTCTATCGAAAGGCATCGGCGACAGTATTGCCTTGCACGTTTGCGATTCGGCCCCGGTATTTGAGTTCAATCTGGCTGACTTCCTTGGTTTGGGACTCGGATCGTTCCAGGGCGGGGGCCCACCGTTTGGAGATGAGGCCTTGCCTGTCGGTGTGCTCATTGCTTCGCTCAACTCGCCGATCTACATCTCAGTCCCCGTGAAGGACTCCGCAGTTGTTGATGAGTTCCTCGTGCGACTCGACCGGCTACTGGCCCCACTCGCCACCGCCGACCGGCAACGCGTAGCGGGCCCCATCACGGTGGACCAAGATTATTACCAGATGCCTGTCGGCGATTCGATAGCACGGAGTTACGGGTTCCGCATCGGCCCGGTGAAATGGCGGTTCTTCTGGGCACGGATCGGCAACGGACTGTATGTGGCCAGCCAGCCGTTCGTTCTGGATGAACTGGCACAAGCGCCGGCTGCGGATCCGGTAGATGGCCGGGATCTGTCAGGCCATGGCCTGGTGCGCGTGCGGCCTAATAACTGGCAGCGCGTGTTGCCAAGCTATCAACTGGGATGGGCGGAAAACAATCGCGAAGCATGCCTGCATAACATCGGTCCTTTATCGAGCCTCGTGCGAGCCTTTGCACCGGCCGCCGCCGGTAAGTCGGCCGAGCAGGTTCACTCCGGCCTGATTGCGCTCGGCGAACGCTACTACGACGCGCATTTCTTCTGTCCCGATGGTGGTCAGTACCAATTGGCGGCTGACGGAACGTCGGTCGAGTGCACGCTCCATGGTTCCACCATGGCACCGCGGCAGACGGACCAGCCCGCGGCGAAGAGCGAAGTTGGCCGCCTGATGCGCACCTTCACCGACATGACTCTGACGTTGACCTTTCTCGAGGACGGACTGCACGCCGTTGTCAACATCGCCCGCGACAAGTGACGGATCGCGCGCGTACCGCAGGCTCCACGGGCATGCGCTCACCGGCCCGCCGCGCAGGACGACCGTTCAATCCGGATGGCCTCGTGCGTCAAGACTACGGATGTCTGCACCGCTCGCCGAACTAGTCCGTGCTTCCGCCGCCGTGCATAATGTAACGCGCCAGCGACGTCGATAGGCACACCACTCCGAGAGGCGTCAGAACATGCCAGACTTCTTACGCACGGTCCCTGCCCGCTTGAGCCTCGTTGCATCGCTCCTGGCGGTCGCGGCCTCAACAGGTCAACCCGCCGAGACTTTCGACATCGCCATCCGCGGTGGACGCATCGTTGACGGGACGGGGACTCCCTGGTACGTGGCTGACGTGGGAATTCGCGGCGGGAAGATTGCCAAGGTCGGACGCATCGCGCCGGAAGCGGCACAGACGGTCATTGACGCCACGGGCCTGATTGTCGCGCCGGGCTTCATCGACATGATGGGACAGACGGCGTCTCCGTTGGTTGATGATCCCAAGACGGCGGTGAACTTGCTGACGCAGGGGATCACCACGATCAATGCGGGGGAGGGAGACTCCGCGGCACCGCTCGGCGCGGAGGCGGGTTCCCGGGAAGGTTGGACGACGATGGCCGAGTACCTGGCGCTGCTGGACAGCAACGGTCTGCCCGTCAACGTGGTGCAGACTGTCGGGCACACTCAGGTTCGGCAACTGGTGTTGGGCGATGTCAATCGTCAGCCGAACGAGCAGGAGCTTCTGCGAATGCAGGAACTGGTGCGCGAGGGGATGGAGGCGGGAGCGATCGGGTTATCGACGGCGCTGATATACCCGCCGGCCGTCTATGCCCAGACTCCGGAGATTGCCGCCCTGGCCGAAGTAGCCGGTCAGTATGGCGGACGCTACTACACGCATCTGCGTAATGAGGGCGATCTACTGCTGGAGGCGATCGACGAGGCGCTCGAGATCGGACGCCGCGGCAAGACGCCGGTCCACATCTTTCATTTGAAGGCCGCGGGCCGGCAGAACTGGGGCAAGATGCCGCTGGCCATTGCCCGGATCAAGGCAGCGCGCGCGGCCGGCGAACACGTGACCGCCGATATCTATCCGTATGTCAATAATGGGCTCGGCATCGCAGCGCTGATTCACCCGCGCCATTTTGCGGACGGACGCGATCGACTGCTGCAACGACTCGACGATGCTCCGTTGCGCGCGGAAATCCGCCGGGAAATGGAAACCACCAGCGACTGGGAGAACTGGTTCCGGCACATCGGCTACGATTGGGACCGCATCGTGATCGGACAAGTTGGCGGACCGCGGTATGTTGACGTGGTCGGCAAGAGCGTCGCTGCCATCGCTCAAGCCAAGAGCGAAGACCCCTGGGACACGTTCTTCGCGCTGGTCAAGTGTGAAGCGTTTGCCTTGCCGCAAAGCATGACTGATGCCAACAAGATCCTGGAGATGCAGCAGGAGTTCGTCTCATTCTGCACCGATGTGGGACCGGCCGGCGGATCGCGTATTGCCTCGCATCCGCGGGCGTTCGGCGCCTTTCCGCGCCTGCTGTCCCATTACGTGCGAGATCTGGGCGCGATCTCACTCGAGCGTGCCGTGGCACAGGCAAGCGCTGGGGCGGCCAACGACGTCCTGGCATTCGACCGCGGCCGCATCGCCGAGGGACTCGCCGCCGACATGATTGTCTTCGATTATGAGAAATTGGCAGATCGGGCGACGTTGGCCGCACCGGCCGCGCTGTCGGAAGGAATGCGCCATGTGCTGGTCAACGGCGTATTGGTGCTGAAAGACGGCAACTTTACGGAGAAACGGCCAGGCCGCGTGCTGCGCGGTCCCGGCTATCAACACGACAAAGCTCCCTGTGCCGTCTCCACTGGAGAGGCTGTCGAGCAGTTGCCGGCCTTTGACGAGATGATGCGTCTGTTCATGCATGAACATTCCGTGCCCGGTGCCGCATTGGCGGTTACCGATCAGGGGCGGTTGGTGTTGTCGCGGGGATACGGCTACGCCGATCTGGCTCAACGCGAACAAGTGCAACCCACCAGTTTGTTTCGCATCGCCAGCATCTCCAAGCCAATCACGGCCGTGGCCGTGCTGCAACTTGTCGAGCGCGGAAAACTGCGCGTCTCCGACAAGTTCCTGGACCTACTCGAACTCGCGCCCGAGATTCACGCGGCTGGTGAGAGCTTCGACCCGCGACTGCGCGAGGTGACCATCGAGCACCTGCTGCAGCACCGCGGCGGATGGGATCGGGACAAGTCGTTCGACCCGATGTTCCAGTCCGTACGTTTTGCGCGGCAATTGAAAGAGCCGGCACCGGCGACTGCCAACGTGGTGATTCGCGCCATGCTCTCGCAGAAACTCGACTTCAATCCCGGTGAGCGCTACGCGTACTCCAATTTCGGTTACTGCCTGCTCGGTCGCGTAATTGAGAAGATCACGGGGCAGGCGTATGAGGAGTATGTCAAACAGCACGTCCTGGCGCCGCTGGGCATCCACACAATGCGCATTGGTGCGACGCGGCTTGACGGGCGCGCCGCGGGCGAGGTGCGCTATTATCAACCGGGAACCGGCAAGTCGGTCTTCGAGCCGGACCTTGACCGGCAAGTGCCCTGGCCGTATGGGGGCTGGTACCTGGAAGCCATGGATGCGCACGGCGGCTGGATTGCTTCGGCAGTGGACCTGGCGCGATTCGCCAGCGCGTTCGATGATCCGGATCGGTGTCCGATTCTCAGTCGCGACAGCATCACCACAATGTTCACCCGCCCGCCGGGACAGGCCGGTTACGGGGAGGACGGAAAACCCAAGGACGTTTACTATTCTTTCGGTTGGTCGTGCCGCGACCTGGGAGGCGGCAAGTTCAATTACTGGCACACCGGTTCGCTGGCCGGTACCGCCACGATCTTGATCCGTCGCCACGATGGCCGCAACATGATTGCCCTGTTGAACACGCGCGTCAGCCCGACTGCGGAACATCTCGGTCGGGTGATCGACAGCCGCCTGCAGGCCACCGCGGATCTGATTCAGAAATGGCCATCCGGCGACCGCTTTGCAGAGTAGATGGGAGGCTGAGGCCTGCAATTCCCGTCCAGTCGGTGAACCCCGTGAGCTCCGTTTACCGCCCAAGCCGTGCAGAAAGCCCGGGCGGGGAAGCCGCTCGCCGCATTCCTCGTTTCCTTGCTGCAGAACTCAGCGGCTGACACGATTCCAGAGAAGCATTCGCGGACTGCGATTGTCGCCCGCGAGGACCCCGTAGATTTCAATGAACTTGTCGCCTTGCACGTTGTAGGCATAGTAGAAAGGTCCCGGCAACTCGCGTCCCTTCGAGGGCCCGGTGGCGGGGACCACTTTCATGTAGACGAAGATGCGGGCCATTCCGCTCTTCTTCAGTTGGTACTCGGACCTGTGCTCGCCGACGACGTTTCCGTCCGCGTCATACGAGGTTACCGTGGTCTTGCCGGCTTGATGAACCTTGACTCGGCGTGCTCCCGCGGACTTGTCCGTGTCTTGAGCCAACTCCCAGGTTCCTTCGACCTGGGCGTATTCCGTCTCGCACACCTCAGGCAAATCCAGCAATTGCCTGGCGGCATCCAGTTCTCGTGGCACGTGACTGGCTTCCTCCGCGAGAGCCGTGCCGACGAGGAACCACACCGTCAGAATCAGCGACGACGTCGTTTTCATAGCGGGCACCTCCTGGAGTTTCCGAAGTGGGAACAAGATTAGCCACACTTATAGGAGAGCGATGCGTCCGCTGAATGTCAATCTGCGAGCGATGTCTGGTCCTGACGGCGGACCACGCATGCCGGAGAGTACGCCACTGCCCCCGACCCGTGCACGCACACACTGGCCGGGGATAATCCCAGAACGGTCAGCATGCGTTCCACGACGAGCCAAGCCAGAGAAGTGGCTGCTTCCCGGCTCAGGCGGGCAGCTCCGGCCTGGTTATGAGAGAGCGCCCTTGCCTCGCGGCTCATTCGGTTGACTTGCCGGCGTATCCTGGTATACCGATTCCTGGTGACGAAGACCAGCTTGCCACTATCAGGGAGACCGATCGTGACTCTATTCTCACACTGCCCAGTCGTGTCTTGCGCTCTCCTCGCGGTCGCATCGCTGTTCTTCGGGCGTGTCACAACGGGAATGGACTGTGTGAAGATCTCACCGGACGGCAAGGGGTTCGTGCTCGATCCGTCGGGCGATCGCTACATTCCCTGGGGCCACAACTACGCCTCGGTGGACATTATGGCGCGTTTGGCGCAAGACCCTGCCCGCGTCGAACGTGAGTTTGCCGAGATGAAAGCCGCCGGGACAACAGTCGCCCGCGTGCATCCGGAAATGCCGGCGCTGCTCCGCGGCCCCGACCAGGTGAACCCCCAGGCGCTGGACCAGTTCAAACACCTGCTGACCATTGCCGAAAAATCGGGTATCCATCTGCAGATCACGGGCCTGGCCTGTTACCAGATCAAGGACCGGATGGCCTGGTATGATGCGATGGACAACGAAGGTCGCTGGAAGGTCCAGGAGTTCTTCTGGTCCACCATCGCCGAGACTTGTATTAAGAGCCCCGCAATCTTCTGTTACGACCTGGTCAATGAGCCCGCCGCCGCCGGAAAGCTTGCGGATGGTTGGTACACGGGCCGGATGGGGGACGTCGAGTTCTGCCAGCGTCTGGTGCTGGATCAACCGCAACGGTCAGGGGACGACATTTTCCGGGAATGGACGCAACGAATGGTCGCCGCCATCCGGAAGCACGATCAGAAGCGCTTGATCACGCTCGGCAAGCTCCCCTTCCCCGGCGCCTACAAGGCCGCAGCGGAACAACTCGATTTCGTCTCTCCCCATCTCTATCCGCAGTCGAAGAAGGTGGATGCTGAAATTGATCTGCTCAAGCAGTTCGATTTCGGCAAGCTCATCGTCATCGGCGAGACCTTTCCTTTGAGCTGCAGCGCCGAGGAGGAGCGGGAGTTTCTGCTCAAGAGCCGCGGTCTCGCTCACGGCTGGATCGGTCACTGGCCCGACGAGTCACCCGAGCAATTGAAACAGTTGAAGCAACAGGGCAAGATCAGCATCGCCCAGGCCATTTGGCTCTCCTGGATCGAGTTATTCCGGGAGGTCGGTCCGGAAATGACGAAGTGAGCAGATCGCACTGGAAAGACGTGAAGCTCATCACGGCCCGGTTGTTCCGTTCGCACGCACGGCAGGTATCCGCATGACATTCGTGAGAAGCTGCCATTCAACGAAGGGTTGCGGCAGCAGCTGTGCGACCCTGCGAGGATTTCTGGTGGTGCTGGCACTCGTCAATAGTGGCACGGCTGTCGCAGCCGCCGACGCGGAGACTGCGCCAGAACTGCTCCCAGACCACCCCCTGGCACTGATCGAGCCGCGTGGGCAGGCCGATCTGGACAACATGGACCAGCGGATCTACGTGTCTGCGGAGAAGCTGGCGCGCTACCTGCGGTCGCTCGTACATCCTTGGCGCGACGACCCGCAGCTGTTGTTGTTGACCGATAGCCGTTCCGGCGAGCATCACATCCGGCCTAACGCGGGAGCGCTTGAAGGCTTCTGTCTTCTGTATCGTTTCGGTCCCTACGATGAACAACTTGTGGGAGTTCCGCGCCGCCAATTGCTTGCCGAAACGATTGTTCCCATGATGCGCTACCTGGTCACGACGCACGTGACCGGACCGCGTGCCACGAGTGACGGCCGCCGTTGGGGTGACGCCTGGCAGTCCGCCCATTGGACACAGAAGCTGGGACGCGCGGCCTGGTACGCCTGGGATGACCTGCCCACCGATGTGCGCGACGGTGTGCGCCGCGTGGTCGCGCACGAAGCGGACCGAATCGCCGGCATGACGCCGCCGCATCAGATCCAGCGGGACACCAAGGCCGAGGAGAACGCCTGGAACAGCCGCATCTTCTCGGCAGCGGTGTTGTTGATGCCGGCTGATTCACGGCGAGCGGGCTGGGAGGCCGCCCTGCAGAAGTGGGCCATGTCGTCGTTTCTGCGTCCGGCCGACGAGCGCTCGCAGGCTGTTGTGGACGGCCGCACCGTGGCCGCACAATTCACCGGCGCCAACCTGTACGACGATTTCACGCTGGAAAACCACAACATCGTACACCCGGACTACATGACCTGCTTCTCGTTGACGCTGGCAACGGAAGTGGATTACGCGTTAAGCGGCCGGCAGCCACCGGAATCCCTGCGCTATAACGCTGCGGGGATCTATGAGAACCTGAAGTGGTTCGTCCTGCCGGACGGGGGCTTCGTCTATCCCAACGGCCAGGATTGGCAGTTGTTTCGCAACCCCGACTGGATCGCCAAGAGTGTCATGATGTCGGTGTTGCTCGGCGATCCCGAGGCCTGGTCCCTGGTCTGCCGGTCAGCGGCGGCGCTGGAGAAGATGCAGGCTCGTTTCACCAGCGGCGCGGTCTACGCCGCCGATGAGACGCAGTTCGCATCCAGTCAATCCGACCTGATCAGCTCGCTGGCGACCAGTTGGTTGATCCTGAAGATGGCGAACCGCATTCACCGTGCTCCGTGCAAGCGATTGGGCATACGGCGGTTGGATGCGGGTAAGATTCTACTTCACCGCACCGCGGGAGCCGTCCATACGTTCAGCTGGGGTGCGACGGTCATGGCCCAATGCGTTCCGTACCAGCTTGACCGAATCGTGTCACCGGATCAACTCAACGGCATCGGACAGATCACACTGTCCGGCGATCCGCGACCGCAACGAACGCGACCGCACGACGTGCAAGTGGACAGCGGAGAGGACTGGTTTACCGCCCACGTCGTCATCGATCATGGCGAGCGGATCCGGAGCGAACTGAAGTTCACATCGAATCGCGACGGCAGTTTCACGATGCGCGAAAAGTTAGTCGCACTGGCCGACGTCGCCACCGCGCGCATTGCTACGGGGCAGATCGGTATTCTCAACAACGCGGGCTGGATCTACGAGAACGGACGACGACGGCTGCGCCTTGGTGAGCGAGAAGAAGTTGTTCCGGCGCTCAGCGGCCGGACAATCGAGGCGACTGATGTGCAACAGATCGCTATTGACGACGTCCTGGAAATCCAGGGCACGGAGCGGCTGGCCGTAGCCTACTTGGCCGCCACGGCACCACACCGCTGCCGGGCCACGGACCTGCTCTACCTTAACTACATCAATGGCGAGCGCCAGTGGCGGGCCGGGGAAACCATCAGTCAGTACGAGGCGGTCCTGCGAGTGAAGCCGCTCAGCCGATAGCGGTGGCGTGCCGGGGCAGCCAGTCCCGCAAACCGCCAGTCCGTCAGACTGACGCAATCACATCGTGCACCGGAGTGACTTGTGTTGTATCCCACCTGGAGCCTCAGGCAATTGTCATGGTGAACTATTGCCCAACTTGCGGACGGCGAGTCCTTGACAGCGCAGACACCGTATGCGCGGTGTGCGGAGAGCCATTGCCTGGCGCATCCCGAATGACCATGTTCCAGCGGCTCATGCGTTGGCTGGGAGTTCGCTCCAAGACTCCCCAGCCGAGCCGGATTACGAAGCGACTGTCTCTCGATCACAGCACCACGTACGTCTGGAACGATCCCAAAACAGGCAAGGAAATGACGACAACCTTGCTCGAGGAAGTCCCACCGGAAGTACGGCGCCAAATCGAAGCTCTTGCCGGAAGATCGGAAGCCGAAGAGCAAGAGGTGCCGTGCGGAACCACGTTCGTCTTTCGCGACGCGTCTGGCCAGGAGCGTACCTACCGCTCACTTGACGAAATGCCTCCGACCGTACGAGCGCTGTTCGAGCAGCGCCAACGAAAGCACGGTGGTTCTCCTTGACGACTTCGTACGGCAATGCCCGTCGCCGTGGAGAAGTCATGTGTCGCACTGTCCGAGGCCGGCGATGAGGTTGGACCTGGACCGACCATACCGCGCTCCATCGGGTCACATGAGATCGAGGATATGGGCTTCAATGACGGCGAGTCCTGGCAAAACGAGTCCCGGCCACCAAGAACCCGGCGGTCGAGACGAAACACCGTTGTCAATAACCGCCCGTGCCGGTGTCTCAACTACCAGGGGAGGTCTGACGATGCCTGCCGCGTTCTTTGTACTCGGTCCATTGGGGTGGATCGTCATTGCCGGCGTGGTCGCCTTCTCGGTGGTCTTCGTCCTGGCAGTTGTCGCGATAGCGGCCAGGAGGTCCAATTTCGTGCGCATGCACGGTGCCAACCTCCGCCCGTGCCCTGACTGCGGCCACTTCATTTCAGTGCGCGCCGCAATTTGCCCACGCTGCGGTGGACCGGCAAAAGGTTTCTGACAGTCGCTTCGTTGCCGTCACTGCACAGCGCCTTGGACGTCGTTCACATTCACAACCGCGCCGGCTTCATATTCACCGACAGTCGCCAGTGAAATCACAGCACGGCGGACAGCGTGCGCCGCCTACGGACCGGGGATGCCGCATGCCGCGCAGGCAATGTGGAAGGGTACCGGCGCGCAAGACGGAGTCCGCGTGTTATACTGGGGCGTGCTCTGCTTTGCCGGTCGGAATCGTCCTGTGGAGAAGATAATGAAGAGACTGTCGCCGGTTGTCTGTTCGGTTGCGGTCGCGATGCTATTGTCCCTGGGACCTGCGGGTGAAATCGCGAGTGCGGCGGCGAACCCGGAAGACGGTAAGCTCGAGTCCGTCGTGCGGTTCGACTTTCTTGTGGTTGATGGCGACCTGGTCGGAGACGGATCCGGTGAGCATCACGATGGAGTGCTCCAGGCCGGGCAGATTGTTGACGGCAAGCGCAAGCCCGCCGTGCAGTTCGCCGGTAATGGCCTGATATCGCTCCGCGACGACGGGCTCGACCCAGCGGGCAGGGCATTAAGCGTTGGTGCTCTCTGCCAAGCCAGCACGGGCGACGGCGTGGTGGTTTCTTGGGGAGACGCGACCAACGGGATTTCTCTGTACATCAGGGATTTCGTGCCGCATTTTGCCGTGCGAGTAGATGGCGAGTTGACCGAGGCCGCTGCCGACGAACCGATCTGCCAGGATCAATGGATCCACTTGTTGGGGACCCTGGACTCGCAGGGCAAGATCTCGCTGATCGTCAACGGCTGGCCAGTGGCGGAGAAACAGGGACAGCTCCTGGCGGATAAGCCTGCCGAACCGTTTGTCTGCGGGGCGGACACCGGGGCTGCCGTTGGCCAGTACAAGTCTCCCCTGTATTGGCAGGGACTATTGGAGGACGTGCGTCTCTATTGGGGTCGCATAGATCGCGACCGCGACAGTGACGAACTCAAGGATTGAGCGGACCTGCCCGGCTGTGGCTGCCGCAAGTAGGGCGTGCTTCTTCCGGCTCTCCCGTGCGACCACCGGCAAGTGAGTCGTGTGACGGACGACCGATTGGCAGACAGCAGGCCAGCAGTGCACCGTCCTGGTTACCGTCGGCGGATGTACGCGTAGTACGCTCCCAGCAGTGGTCTCCGCGAACTGTCGCAGAACGTCGCTTCCAGCTTCGCCGGTCCGGCGGCGAGATGTACCTGGAATGATGCCTCGGTGGCATGGGGCGCGAGGTCGATGGCCTGCTCTTGACCGCCAATCGCCAGCCGCGCGTGGGCGATCGGCAAGGCAACTCCCGCGGGCAATTGGCCGTCAGCAAGTGTGGCGGCGGGCGGGGCAGCGTTCAGCGCAAGATCGGCCTCGCGCGGCCAGCGGCGCAGTTCAATCTCATAGTCACCTTCCGTTGCCACATAAAGATGCCACGCACCGATCTTCAGTTCACCGTTGCGGACCTGCGCCTGCTGGTCGATGAACACGTCCCACCATTCGCAGGCGGAGAGCATCAACGGGTTTTCGGCGTCGCTGCCGATGACGACGCGCTGCGGTTCATTCACGCGGTCCTTGACGCCGTCCCACCATGTTCGGAGATGCGACTGCATGCTGTGCAGGACTTCGGGGTGCTCCGCGGCCACGTCGCGTTGCTGCAGCGGGTCGGTGGCGAGGTTGTAGAGCCGGCGATCCTCCAGTAGTCGCCAGCGATTCCACAGCACGGCGGCGCCTGCTTGGGTTGGCACCACATCGGCTTCGCGGCCCGGCACTGGCATTCGGCTGTAGTTGACGACCAGCATGCGGTCCGGGAGAGACTTGCGTTCGCCGCGCAACAGCGGCACGAGACTCAAGCCGTCGGTAGGCGGCGGTGTCACGCGGCACAGTTCGGCGAGCGTAGGCAACAAGTCCTGGACTTCGGTGAGCGCCGGTTCGTCGCGCGCGGGGCCCAAGTTGCCGGCGGGCCAGCGAAGGAAACAGGGCACGCGGTGCCCGCCTTCCCAGAGAGTTACCTTGCCACCCGTCATGCCGGCATTGAAGTATCGCGGTCCCCAGGTGCTGCCGTTGTCCGTGAGGAAGACCAGAATGGTAGTCTCGCGAAGGCGCTCGGCTGCGAGAAACGTCTCGAGCCGTCCCATGTTCTCATCGATATTCTCCACCATCGCGAGATAGCGCACGAGTTGTTCCTGCCCCTTTGGTTCGAGCTTGGGCAGTGTGGAAAGGGCTGCCTCCAGGCGTGGTCGCACGGCATCCCGATACTTCTGTGGCACGTAGGCTGGGCCATGCGCGGCAGCGGTGGCAAGATAAACGAAGAACGGCGTTTCGCCGTCTTGTTTCGACTTAATCCAATTCATGGCTTCGCGAAAGAACACATCGGTTGTGTAGCCTTCAAAGCGTTGGCGCTTTCCCCCGTGCCAGTAGGTATCGTCGAAGTAGTCGTTCAACCAGAAGTCGGGCGTGGAGCCGATGTGCGATGACGGGTACCACACGCATTCGTCGAAGCCTCGGTCCTGCGGGCGAAACGGGTAGTTGTCACCCAGGTGCCACTTGCCGAATTGGGCCGTCCGATAGCCGGCCGCCTTGAGCACTTCCGGCAGCGTTGGAAATTCGCGACGGAGCAGGGTGCGACCACTGGACACGTTCATCGCGCCGTTGCGCAAGCAGTCTCTGCCCGTGAGCAGCTGCCCGCGCGTCGGGGTGCACATGGGAGCCACGTGGAAATCCGTGAAGCGAACGCTCTCCGCATACAACCGGTCGAGGTTAGGTGTGTGCACAATGGGATTTCCGTGGCAGCCCAGCTCACCGTATCCCTGGTCGTCGGTAATCACCAGGATAACGTTCGGCCTGGCAAGCCTGGGCGCGTCAGCGGCGACCAGCGTCGCCATCGGGCCTAGCATCAGGGTGAGCAGTGTGGCGATCGTACGCCTCATTGCGTTGGTTCCTTGTGAGCCAGTATCGCGGTAAACACGAACGGGAGATGGTGCTGATCCAGAAACGCAACGACAAGACACCGCACCAACTGTGCCAAGAAGCGGAACGCGAGCGCGACTGAATCCGTGCAACGACCCAAGCTCAGCCACGCCGGGCCGGTGGAGTGAACCGCGCAGCGGAACAGAAGCCACTCTCCGTCGTTGGCTGCAGCACATGGTTACATTCTGCCACGGAACGAGAAAGAAAACGGTGAGG
>Ga0233425_10005255_pt1 | contig 20642 bp, 14 predicted proteins | sample Watercolumn_Towu_2_FD_181712 | JGI IMG/M metagenome (GOLD analysis project Ga0233425, IMG submission 181712) | Freshwater microbial communities from Lake Towuti, South Sulawesi, Indonesia - Watercolumn_Towuti2014_140_MG | ecosystem: Environmental > Aquatic > Freshwater > Lake | place... | reverse complement strand
CGACGACGCCGGGGACTGCCGCTCGGCGTACCGGGCCTGGGACCCCCCGGACGCTCGCCTCGGCTTCATCGGCCTGCGCCTGGCCCGAGGTCAGGGTGAGCCGGGGGCGGCGCAGGAGGCGGCGCCCGGGGACAGCGCCAGGTGAGGGGGAGGGAGTCCCCCGAGAGGGCGCTGTCCTTCCCGCCAGCGCCAGCCTACCTTCCCGCCTTCCACTGGTTGTACGCCCGGTTGAGAAGCGGGACGAACTCGCCGGTGGCCTTGAGGTTTCCAGCCCGGCTGGGGTGATCATCGCCGTCCCCCGAGGGGTATTCTGAGACGTTGGGATCGTCGTCATCGTCCCCGTCCGTGATGTGCTCGACCTCACCGTCCGTGAAGCGGTGGTGGTTGCCCGTGTCCTTGCCCAGATCGTTGACTTCCGGGGAGCCGCCGTTGGTGGTCAGGACGTTGTAGAAGTCGAAGACGAAGACGTTTCCCACCGTGTAGTCCTGGAGCCATTCGTCGACCAGCCAGTCATTGAACACCCGGGCGTTCCACGCAAACGTGCCGTCGCTCAGGGGCGGCGCGGTGACGACGATGAACAACTTGTCGGGGCGGGTCGCGAAGTACTCCAGGAGGTCGATGTAGATGCCCTTTGCGTTGGACGCGGTGTGGAATTCGGAGGACGAGTCCTGTTCCTTGAGCGGGTTGTCGTCGATGGCAGGGACCGGGTCATCCGTGTCGCCCTGGAGCGCTGAGTTCGGGAAGCACGACTTGAATACGATGACCTCGTTCTCGCCGCCGGGGTCGTCGTCCAGGCGGGAGTAGGAGCAGTTCTGTCCCGACTCGCCGTAGACGGCATCGAGGATGGTGGCGGAGTCGGGGCCGCGGAACCAGAGCCACCAGTGGCCGATGTCGGTGGAGTCGCCGATGGCATTGGGACCCCAGCCGTAGTTCGTGTCGCTCACGAAGTAATTGTTGCCCCGGAGCGCCAGCCCGAGCTGGCCGTTCTCGTCGTTGAGCCAGTTCTCCCCGGTCGAATGGTGGATGAAAAGCAGGCGCACGGTATCTGTGGGCGGGGCCGTCTCCCCCTCCAGGGGCACGGTCTCGAACGGGGGGGCGTCGGTCAGGGCCGCATCGGTGCCGGTGGAAACGTCATCCTGGGGCGTGGATTCGCCACCTCCTCCGCCGCATGCGACGGTGACGAGGACGAGACCGGAAAACAGGAGCGAAACGAGGGTCTTGAGCATCGGGAACCTCCGTGACGGTTGGCCTCATCGTACACCAACTTGTCCGGCACACCAACAACTTGACCCGCACATTGCTTGCGTTTCGGGCCGGGTTGGAGTAGGTTGCGCTCACCGCATGTTCATTCCGGTGGGCTGGTTCGCTCTCCAGGTTCGTTGCAGCGGAAAGGTAGAAGAATGAGATTCGACGAGTTGAGCTTGTCAGCGGCCCTGCTCCAGGCCGTTGCGGCGGAAGGCTACGACAAGCCTACGCCCATTCAGGAGATGGCCATTCCCCCCGCTCTGGCCGGCAAGGACGTCCTGGGCTGTGCGCAGACCGGTACGGGGAAGACCGCAGCGTTCGCATTGCCGATCCTGCAGAAGCTGTCTGCCACGGGAGAGACCCGCGGCAGGCGCCGGATTCGTGCCCTGGTGTTGACGCCGACACGGGAGCTGGCGGCCCAGGTGGCGGACAACTTCGTCCGGTACGGGGCCGGGACGACGCTGAGGACGGTGGTGGTTTTTGGCGGGGTGAGCCAGGTCCCCCAGGTGGAAGGGCTCAAGCGAGGGGCCGACGTGGTAGTGGCGACCCCCGGCCGCCTGCTGGACCTGATCCAGCAGGGGCACGTGGACCTGGGAGGCGTCGAAGTATTCGTGCTGGACGAGGCGGACCGGATGCTGGACATGGGCTTCATCCACGACATTCGGAAGGTCGCGTCGCACGTCCCGAGGAAGCGGCAGACGTTGTTCTTTTCCGCGACGCTGCCCGAGGACATCCGCGTGCTGGCAAGCGATCTGCTGGACGATCCGATCCGGGTGGCGGTGGATCCTCCGGCCTCGACCGTCGAGCTCATCGAGCAGGCGGTCTGCTTCGTGGAGAAGGGGGACAAGCTCAACCTGCTCAAGCACCTCCTGTCCGTGCCGGAGCTCAGGCGGGTGCTGGTGTTTTCCCGCACCAAGCACGGGTCGGACAAGGTGGTCAAGCTGCTCAAGCGGGACGGAGTCGGTGCACTTGCCATCCATGGCAACAAGTCGCAGGGGGCAAGGACCCGGGCCCTTGACGGGTTCAAGGCCGGGGACACCCGCATCCTGGTGGCCACCGACATCGCGGCCCGGGGGCTCGACGTCGAGGACATCGACCTGGTCGTGAACTTCGACCTTCCGCACGAGCCCGAGGTCTACGTACACCGGATTGGGCGGACCGGCAGAGCCGGCGGCCGTGGCACTGCAATCTCGTTCTGCGCTCAGGAGGAACGGGATGACCTGGCCGCGATCGAGCGGCTCATTGCGATGCACCTGATCCGGGTTTCGGATCATCCCTTCCGCTCTCCGGTGCTGCCGCCTCCGGTCACGACACTGAAGGGGCGGGAGAAGCCAGGGGCCGGGCGCGCTCCTTCTGCACAGGAGGGCACTGCCCGCAAGTCACCGGGCCGAGGGCACAGGCGGGGACCGTGGCGGACGTCCGGCGGGTCTCCCAGGACATCCGGAGCGTCTGCGAGGACGTCCGGCGGGCCTCAGCGGTAATACTCCCGACAGAGCCTTGCTCCCGTCGGCTCGAATTCCGGAATCCCGAAATGCAGCAGTTCCTCCACGGTTACGAAGCCGTAGCCCCGATCGGAGAGGGCCCGCAGGATTCCAGGCAGTGCGAGCGGCGTGGTGTGGGGACCGATGTGGAACAGGATGATGTCTCCGGGCTCGACCTGGTCGGCCACGCATGCGGTCATGCCAGCCGGGGGGGGCGGCGGCTCGGTCCAGTCCTCCAGGTCGAGCGTGGCCTGGAGGTGATCCGTGTACCCCAGTTCAGCCAGCACCTCATCTCGCCAGACTGTCCGTGCATAGGCGGGTGAGCGGAACACGGGTTTCACGGAAATGCCGGCGAGGTCGGCAAATGCCCTTTCCCCCTCTTTCACTTCCCGGACGGTGGCGTTGCGATCCGCTCCAATCGTGTGATTGTAGGTGTGATTCCCCAGGAAATGGCCGCCGTCCCGCAGGCGCTCGATGGTCTTCTTCTTCAGGGAGCCGTTTTCGAGATAGAGCCCGTTGATGAAGAAGGTCCCCCGGGCGTGGAAGGCATCGAGCGCATCGAGGATCCGGTTGAGCGAGGCGTCGTTGTAGCCATCGTCGAACGTGAGCGCCACGACCTTCTCGTCGGTGACGACGTGGTTCCACTCTGCGACCGAGGCGCAGGCATCGCCCTTCGCGTCCCGGTCGGCATCGGCCTGGTCGGGGTTGGGCAGGAGGCGGCAATTGTCCACGCAGCCGGCCGGAGTTTCCGGCCCGATGCAGGCAGGCCCGTCGCCGAAGTTGGGGATACCGTCTCCGTCCGGGTCCACGAGTCCCCGGCAGAGCCCTGCCACGGTGGAGTCGTCGGGAGTGAACGGGTTGCCGTCGTCGCAGTCGTTGGGGAACCGCTCCCGGTCCAGGGGGATGCGGGACCAGTCGACTCCGCCCCCGGAGGTCGAGTGGGCGCAGGAGAGGAGCGACGTGCACAGGAGCAGGCCGAGACACGATTCAAACCGCATAGTCGTCCCCGGGGGCGGGTCGCCTGGATTCGAAGCCCAGCGTCACGCTGTAGAGCACGTGGTCGAAGAAGAAGGAGACTCGCTTGTCCAGCTCGAGCACTCGATAGGTATCGAGCAGGCGTCCCTGGTAGCCCCGCTCGACAAAGAAGGCCCAGATGTGTTTCTTGAGGAGCAGGAAGGAGCTTATCACCTCGTGGAGGGCAAAGCCTTCCCGTGAACGCCTGGCACCGAGCTCGACATAGTGGCTGCGAAGGGTGTCGGCCGGCAGGGTTCCCTTGAGCCACGAGGCGAAGCGGGCAAGCACGTATCGGGCCCGCTCGACGAGCTCCTGGCGGTCCCAGCCGTGGTACCCCAGGGTCGACGGGTGGGATGTGACGTCCTGGACCCAGCGCTGGACCGCGGGCTCGGGATCGTGGGACAGGAGGTCGAGCAGCGCATCCGAGGCCATGCCCGAAGCGAACAGGTCGCCCGACCGTGTGCTGGCCAGGAAGCCGTCCATGGAGCGCCGGATGGTCCACTCCTCCTCGTGCAGCTTCAGGTAGTTCCCGATGGCCTTCATCTGCGGAGGGAAGGGGATTGGGGGGAGCGAATCGAGCGGGAAGTAGCGGGCCTCATCCGCGTCATCGCCCCCCTGCTCGGTTCCGCCTGTCTTCTCGGCCTCGAACGTGACGATGAGCACATCGCCGTACATCGGGCTGACGTAGGAGCTGGCATCCAGGAGCTGACGGACCCTGCCGTCGATGCCGGCCTCTTCCTTCAGCTCCCGCAGGGCGGCCTGCTCGATGTCCTCGCCAATCTCGGCAAATCCGACCGGCATGCACCAGAACCCCTTGTAGGGCTCGTGGTTGCGCTTGATGAGGAGCACCGAGCGGTCAGGCCCGGGGACCAGGACCGAAGCAACCGGGAGGGGGTTCTCGTACAGGATGGTCCCGCACGCGCTGCAGGCGAGCCGCCCCCTCCCTTCGACTTGCCTCAGCTCGAGCTTCCCGCCACACTGGGTACAGAAGATCTTGTTCATGGTCTGCACACGTAAATGATGTCGTTCTTGGTGATCACCAGATCCTGCCGGGACAGCAGGTTCCGGGTGGAGGCAATGATGGTCTCGGTCATGGCATCGTTCATCCAGTCGGGGCGCTTGAAGCGCAGGTAGCGTTCAACGTCGTCGGCATCCTGGTTCGAGAAGCGGAGGCGGTTCTCGTATCGAACGCTTTGCACCGACCGGAAATGAGGGGAGAGGATCGCCTCGGCGTTGGAATCGTTGAAATGCTCGAGGACGCCGAACACCCGGTCGTCGCCGATGATCCCGTTGAGCTCCGAGAACGAGTCGATGCAGTGGGTGACCGCGACGAAGCAGCCGTGGGGGCTCAGCAGCCGGCGGATTTCACCCAGCATTCCAGGGAAGAAGTAGAGGGAAAAGATCGAGAGTATCGTGTCGAAACAGCCATCCGGCCAGGGCAGGCTCGAGGGCAACCCCTGGCTCCTGAACTCGGGTACTCCTCCCGCCTGAACGACGCGGGTTTCGAAGTAGAACCGGTTGATCTCGTTGCGGTCTATGCCCACCACGCGAGTCCCCGGGCGGAGGCGGCCGCCGAGCATGCCGTAGAGAAAGCCGTATCCGCAGCCGAGGTCGAGGAGGCTGCCCGTCTGTTCGAAGGGGATCTGGCTGCCGATGACCTCCCGGATGTCGGTCCGGTTCGTGGAGTGGCCGGCGATGATCCTGCCTGCGGCGATGTGGGCTTCCGGCTCGTACATGGTCCCCCTTCCGGCAGTGAGCATAGCACCCGGGGGAGCGGCCGTGTCAAGCAGGGGCGCATCCGCGTCCGTCCCGGTGCGGAGGCAACGGGCCAAGGCGAGGCCCGCGCACACCTGCAAACCGATACTTGCAAATACTTGCAAAAAACGCGTCGTTCGGGGCATTCTGGGGCCGGTCGCACGCAGTCATCTGCGTGTTGTGGGCAGGAGCGGCAAGATGTGGAGCGTCCTACTGGTCGAGGACAGCCGCACACAACTGCGGTTGATCGAGGCTGAGCTCAAGGGGATCGGGTTTTCCGTGGTGGCGGTCGACAGTCCGGTGGCTGCGCTGGAGCGCCTTCCCCAGATTCGTGTGGACCTCGTCGTCACCGACATCGTCATGCCGGTCATGAACGGCTACGAGCTGTGTCGGCGAATCAAGCAGAATCCGGCGACCCGGGAATTGCCGATCATGCTCCTGACGATGTTGTCGGACCCGGCCGAGCTGATCAATGCGCTGGAGGCGGGGGCGGACGGGTTCATGACCAAGCCGTGCACCGGGGATGTGCTCCGCCGCGGGATCGAAGGGGTAATGGCCAATCGCCATCTCGGCGAGGCAGCAGGCGGGGAGCAGAGACTTCGAGTGGTCCTCGAGGGCCGGGAGTTCCAGCTCGATTCCACCGTTGCAGCGGCCAACAACCTGGGCCTTCTCCTGTCCACTTACATCAATGCCGTCAACCGGAACCGGGAGCTGGCCCGCACCAACATGGATCTCCAGGTGTCGCTGGCCACCATCCGGCGGATGCACCAGAGCTACCGTTCCGTGCTGGAGAGCAGCACCGACGGCGTCGTGGTGTGCAACCCCGAAGGACAAGTCCTGTTCATGAATCCGTCTGCGGCTACCCATCTCGGGGCGGAAGCAGAGGCCTCTCCGGGGGAAGCCGCTGTCCTTTGAAGCCAGTGCCGGCAAGACCATGGAATTCGTGGTTGCCCGGCCAACGGAGCGGGAAGCCGTCCTGGAGGTGCGTTCGACCGAGGCCGTCTGGGAGGGGAAGACCGCCGTGCTGTCGACCATCCGCGACGTGACGGAGCGGACGCGGTTGCAGCGTGAGCTGGGGGACATGGCGTTCAAGGACGAGATGACCGGCCTCTTCAACCGGCGGGGATTCGTTCGGCTGGCCGGGCAGGAGCTGGCGAGGGCGGGGCACAACCTGCAGAAGGCCACGCTCTTCTACTGCGATCTCGATGAGCTGAAGTGGATCAACGACAACCTGGGACACGCGGCCGGCGACCAGGCGATCTCGGAGACCGCTCAGGTGCTCCGCAAGGCATTCCGACAATCCGACGTCATCGCCAGGCTTGGCGGGGATGAGTTCTGCGTTCTGGCGGTCGGGGCGGGGGAGGAGCAGGCCCACGTCCTGGGGGAGCGTGTCGAAGCCGCAGCGTGTGCATTCAACCAGGATCCTGCCCGCCTCATCCCGTTGTCCATCAGCATCGGCTGGGTCACCTGCCGCCACGACGATCGGCGCACCGTGGAGGAGCTGATGCACGATGCCGATGCCGTGATGTACGAGGTCAAGAAGGCCCGCAAGGCGCAGAGCGGGGACAGGACGCAGCGCAGGAACGGGTGAGCGGTCCCCTCAGTCCATCCCCGTGTGCTTGACCCACCGGGCGGCCAGGCAGGTCAGCTCCACGGTGTTGTGGACCTGGAGCTTCCTCTTGATGCTGGCACGATGGGAATCGACGGTCTTGGGGCTGACGCAGAGGCGGTCTGCAATCTCCCGGGTGGACAGGCCGGAACCGAGCATCGTGAAGAGCTGGAGCTCCCGATCCGTGAGGGATTCCACGGGGTCACCGGCTTCCGGCGGCGCGGACTGGAACCGGCTGAGGAGCCGGGCAGCCATGTCGCGGCTGACGTACACCTGCCCCGACAGGACAGTGCGGACCGCCTGGATCAGCTCGGTCGGTGCCTCCATCTTCATGATGTAGCCGTTGGCACCGGCCCGGAGTGCCCGCTCGGCAAAGAGCGTTTCGTCGTGCATGGAGAGCATGAGCACGAGGACGCGGCGATCCGACCGCCGGATCTCCTTGACCAGATCGAGCCCCGACCCGCTTCCGAGGGAGACGTCGACGATGACCAGATCGGGCTTGAGACGTCGGACGGCCTCGATTCCCTGGTTCACGGAACAGGCCTCGCCGCAGACCACGAGATCCCGCTCCTTTCCCAGGAGCTGCCGCAGGCCCAGGCGAACTATCGCGTGGTCATCCACGATGAGAAGTCGCCGCGGCACCGAACCCGCAATGAGACCGGCCATACCCGACTCCAAGTTGTAGCAGCCCCGAGCGAAGACACAACCACCGGATCGTGTGTAGATCGACAGGGAGTCCAAGTCAAGCACGGCCTTGGCCCTGCCGAGTTCACTTCGGAAGAGCGGGCGAGTCGATGACGGGAAGATGGCTGCGTGCTGAAGGCTGAGAAGGGCCTGGGGGAACGTCGGAATCTTCCCTAGGGGAATTCCCTAGACGATGGCGGCTGAGGGAATGTGGGCTGTCCGGTCGCCGGCTCATGCATCGGGAGTCCCAGCCAGCAGCATGGCCCTCGGCAGCCTCTCCGTCCCATGATGAAGATGGGGTCGCTGTGGGTCAAGACGGAGCGTCCCGCGGCCCCGCCGGTCTTGAAAGGCGTCGGGGACCCGTTCCGGATTCGATTGACAGGGCTTGCAGGCGCGGATAATCCAGCGCCCCAAACTGTCATCCCCACCCGTGCTGGTGGGAGCGACAAGATAACTGACGGTCGGTTCGAGTGAACGCTGATGGGCGGGGTTTGGACAGCTCAGTCCCGGTTCCCCGTTTCGGGCGACGGCGACCGTCCTTCTGGAGGGGCAAATGTCGACGAAGGTGAGAACGGCGATCGAGATTGCGGGCGGGTACGATGCGGCCACCGTGTTCGAGAAGATCCGGGTGCTCGAGGAGTATCCGCGGTTCATGCCGGATGTGCGCCGGGTGCGGGTGCTCGAGCAGGATGAGAAGGCCGGGGCAAGCGAGTGGGACGTGGACATCGAGGGCTGCCCACTGCACTGGCTCGAACGCGACCACTTCGATGCCCGTTCGCACATCTTCTCGTTCGAGAGCGTCGAGGGCGACTTCGATCGTTTCGCCGGTCGGTGGCAGGTGATGCGAACCGCCGAGGGGCTGACGGTGGAATTCGAGGTCGAGTACCTGGTGGGCATTCCGGTCATCGAAGACATCATTGGGCCGATCCTCAAAGTCAAGATGGAGCGGAACACCATGAAGATGCTGGAGCACCTGAAGGCCGAGGTGGAGGCCACTCCGCCGGCAGAGCATGAGGCGACCTGGAACGCCGGGTCTGAAAGAGCTCTTGCCGGGAATCTGCTGGCGGCATAGAGTAAGGCCCAAGTTATCAGTCAGCAGTTCGGGCTGTGGGTCGGGATGGGACTGTACAGCGCAGAAGGAGCTCGGATGAGTGACGACAAGGGGAGGTTTGCGATGATCGGACCTCCGTCGGATGTGGAGCACCTGTACGCAATCCTTGACTGGTACCGGAAGCGGTCGAAACGGTTCTCGTCGACGACGACGCTGCTCAAACTGCTGGAATGGCTCCCCCCGTTCAAGAGTGCGGAGTTCGACCACCTGGTCTCTGCCTGCGGGCGGGAAACGAGCGGATTCCTCGTGGTGTGCCCGGTTTTGTCGGAGATGGTATCGTCGATGGAAGGGGAATCGGCTTTCCGGGAGCATCTCCTGAAGCGGATCTACGAGTCTTGCCGGATGGCCGCGGAAAACGGGGGGCGGATCGCTGCTCTCGGCGCATTCACCTCCATCGCGATGATCGGGCGGGAGGAGTTGTTGAGCACAGAGACGGGGATCGCCGTGACGTCGGGCAACTCGCTGACGTCCTGGCTCACGGTTCGGGGGATCGAGCGGGCTGCCTCTTCGGTCGGGATCGAGTTGAGCGAGGCTCGTGTGGCCGTGGTCGGGGCATCAGGGGACATTGGCCGGGGAGTGTGCCAGTGGCTGTCCCGGCGGGTTGCAGGGCTGACGTTGTCCGCCAGGCGGCTCGGGCCCCTGGAGGAGTTCGCTACCCAGCTTCGCCGGGAAGGAACGGCCGTGGTTGGGGTGACCAGCGACAACGGAGAGGCGGTGAGCGCAGCCGACATCGTGGTGACGGTGGCCATATCGACGGTTCCGGTGATTCGCGGGGACGACGTCAGGCCCGGGACGGTGGTCTGTGACGTGGGATACCCCAAGAACGTGGGAGAGGAGCTGGAATCGCGGGAGGACGTGCTCGCGTTTTCAGGCGGATATGCCAAGCTTCCTTTTGCGCTCGATTTCGGGCACGAGATGAAGCTCCCCGCACAGGACATCCTGTACGGATGCCTGTCGGAGGCCATCGTGTTGAGCCTCGACGGGCGATACGAGTGCTTCTCGAAGGGGCGAGGGGAGATCACGCAGGAGAAGATGGAGGAGATCGGGAATGCCGCTCTCAGGCACGGTCTGGACGTGGCACCGTTCTACGTGGGCCGACGTCTCGTGTCCCGGGAAGCGATTGAGAGGGTGGCCGAGGCTCGGCGCGTGCGATCCGCGTGGCCGGACGGGGGGAACCGGGGGTTGAGCAACTGAGAACCCGGCGCCGGACGGCGCTGCCAGATGGAGCTGGACATGGAAGAGAAGATGAGGGCCTGCGATGCCCTGGTCAAGGTGCTCGAGGGGGAGGGCGTCGAGGTGGTCTTCGGGATTCCCGGAGCTCACATCCTCCCCTTCTTCGATGCGCTCGGGAGATCCTCCCGGATCAAGGTCGTCCTGACCCGGCACGAGTCCAACGCCGCGTACATGGCGAGGATGTACGCACGGGCGACGGGACGTCCGGCCGTTTGCGCCGGGACCTCCGGGCCCGGCTCGGTGGCCTTTGTCCCGGGAATTGCCGAGGCATTCGTGGAGCAACTCCCGGTGATTCTCATCACGGGCCAGGTGGCCACCGGAATCATGGGGATGAACGCGGACCAGGAGGGAACCGGAGAGCCTGGTGCACCGGACCAGGTGGCGCTTTACAAGACGATGACCCGGATGAGCTCGATGGTCATTCGCCCGGATGCCGTGGTGCGGAAGGCCCGGGAGGCATTCCGGCTGGCCCTCGAAGAACCGTGCGCCCCGGTGCACCTGTGCATTCCGTCGGACATCCAGTGCCAGGAGATCGCCTACGAGCCGCTGGCACCGGCTGCGTACCGGGTCACGTCGTACGGTCTGGTGGATCCGGAGCGGGTGGAGCGGGCAGCGGAGATGATCGCCAACTCCCGGCGGCCGGCTCTCGTCGTCGGCCAGCGTGCGGTTTTCCCCAATGCCGCAATCGAGCTCGAGGAGCTGGTGGATTCCTGCCGGATCCCGTTTGCCACGACCGTGGTTGCCAAGGGACTACTCCCGGAGCGTCATCCGATGAGCCTCGGGGTGTTGCACCTGTTCGGTCACCGGGCGCCGGAGAGGTATCTCAAGGAGGCGGATTGTGTCGTTGCGGTCGGCGAGAGCTTCCAGGAGAACACCTGCAACTACTACGAACGGGAGCTGGTACCCGCCTGCGGCCTGATCCAGGTCGATTCCTGCCCGAGTCAGATCGGGAAGATCTACCCGTTGTCGCTCGGGGTACCGGGGAGCATCCGAGCCACGCTGAAGGCCTTGACGAGGAGTCTGCGCGGGCGGGGCTACGTGCCCACGGTGTCTCCTGACGAGCTTGTCTTGATGAAGGTGGCCACGAAGCACTTTGCGGAGCCGGAGATGGACTCGGACGCAGTGCCCATAAAGCCGCAACGATTCCTGCGAGAGCTGGCACGGGTTCTCCCGCAAGGCGGCATGGTGGCCGCGGACATCGGGATGAACTTCTTCTGGACGCTGAGGTACTTCGAGGCTGCCCGGGGGAGCTATTTCGGCACCTGGGGTTTCCAGCCCATGGGGGTTGCTGCCGGAGGGGCCCCGGGGCTTGCCTTCGCCCGACCCGGAAAGCCGGTCGTCTGCATCTGTGGAGACGGGGCCATGCAGATGAACGGCATGGAGCTGATGACGGCAGTGCAGTACGGGTTGCCCGTGACCTGGGTGATCTTCAACGATTCACGGCTGAACATGGTGTACCTGGCGCAGGGGTTGAGCTACTCGGAGCGATACGTGGCGTCCGAGATCCGGAACCCTGAATTCGCCGCCTGGGCCCGGAGCGCCGGGGCGTTGGGGCTGTGCATCGAACGGCCCGAGGAGATCGGGCCGGCGCTCGAGGAGGCACTGGGCTCGGGAGGGCCGGCGGTGCTGGACCTCCGCATCGATCCGGACGAGATGCCGCCCCTGAAGCCGAGGTCGTTGCTCATGGCCCGCAGGACGGGGCTGGACATCAGCGATTCCAAGGTCGCATCAAGAGCCTTTCGCAAAGTGCTGGATGAGAGGTAGACTCGGGGGCAGCGACTTGGAGGGGTGATGCAGGTCGGGAGTTCGATCGGCCCGTACCGGCTGGTTGACGAGGTCGGCCGGGGAATGGGAGCGGTGTTCCGAGCGGAGAAGCCGGACGGGGACGGAGTCCGCACCGTCGCGCTCAAGGTGTTCCGGGTACACGGGAGAGAGGGGCGGACCGGCGGGCTCATGTTGTGGCACCGGGAGCTGGATGCCTTGTGCGCCCTGGAGCACCCCAACGTGGCCCGCCTGGTGGACTTCGGAGAAGCCGAGGGGGCGTTGTACCTGGCGACCGAGTTCGTCGAGGGGATGACCCTTGCCGAGTACCGGCGGGCCGCACGGCCCGGGCTCGCTGAGCTTCTCGACCTCGTCCGGCAAGTGGCACTCGGCCTCGAGCATGCCCATGAGCACGGAGTGCTTCACCTCGACCTCAAGCCGGACAACATCCTGGTGTCTGGCAGTCCTCCTGCTGTCCGGATAGTGGACTTCGGCCTTTCTCGGTTTGCCGCGGAGCTGCGTTCCGGGCGGCCTGCCCTGGGGGGCACGTTCCGGTACATGGCGCCGGAGGTGCTCCGGGACGACCGCAAGGGGGCAGGGCCGAGGGCGGACCTCTACTCCCTCGGGGTCGTGCTGTTTGAGGGGCTGACGGGGTGCTCTCCCTACGAGTCGAGCGATCCGGCGGACATGGTGCGCTGCAAGTTGACGGGGGCCGTTCGCCCCCTGGGGAGGCTGCTGCCCGGATTACCTGCCCAGGTGGAAGGGCTTGCCTCGCGGCTCCTGTCCGTCGATGCCGACGGGCGTCCGCCGGATGCGGGGGCGGTGGCCCGGGAGCTGGTGGAGTGCATCGGCCTTCTGGCCAAGGACGGGAGGGGCGAAGAGGCCCTGGACCGGCATGTGCGCAGGCCCCGGAAGTCTCCGCTGGAGGCGCGGTTCATTGGACGTACCCACGAGCTGCGGGCCTTGCGCTCGACGTTCGAAGCGTGTCAGCGCGGCAAAGGGCAGATCGTGCTGGTGGCCGGGGAGCAGGGGATCGGCAAGAGCCGGCTGGCAAGCGAATTCGGGCAGGTGGTCATGTCGTCCGGGGGGCTTTTCCTTTGCGGCCGCGGGGCAGCCGTGGCCCGGGCAACGCCCTACTATCCCATCCTGGTGGCCTCCTCGGAATTCCTGGGGGCGTCCGGGGCAGTAGGGCTCTTCCCATCGGCCGGAGGGGCGGGGGTGCGGGAGCGACTGGCCGTGCTGGTCGACCAGCTCGCCGGAGGCAGCGGGGAGCAGTCACTCGAGATGGAGGTCGACCGCGGCCGCGAGCGGTTCTTCAACCTGTTGATGACGGGGCTGATGGGGCTGGCTCCCCCCGGAATGCCCCTGGTATTGCTCCTCGACGACTTCCACTGGGCTGACCCCGCATCCATCGAGTTCGTCGAACGGATGGCACACCGGGTGGAGCGGCTGCCCGTCCTGGTTGTCTGCCTCTTCCGGCGGGACCTCGTGGATCGGCTGAGCCGCTTCGGGCGGATGGTCTCCGAGCTCGGGGGGGCGATGTCCCTGGTCGAGATGTCGCCTCTGACCGAGGACGAGGTGTCGGAGCTGGTGCTCGATGCGGCCGGGTTCAGTCCTGCCAATGGTGCGGGGCTGGCCGAGTACATGGCGAAGCAGGGGCGTGGCAACCCGCTGACCACGATGTCGGTCGCGTTCCGGCTCATGGAGCGTGAGGTCGTCTCGGTGACCGACTCCGGAGTGGCCGTCGACCGGGAGCGCCTTGCGCAGGCGGACCCCGTGCTGATGGAGGAGGGGGAGAATCCGGGGCCGGCCATCGACAGCGTGCTGGCAGGCCTCGACGGGGCGGCTCAGCACCTGATCGGGTGGGCCTCGGCATTCGGAGAGCCGTTCCATCCGGAGATCCTGGCCGAGGCCATGGGGCTGCCCGTCTCTGAAGTAGAGGCCATGCTGGATGAAGCTCGCTCTGCCGGTGTCGTGCGGTCCGTCGGCGGGGGGCGGGTCGGGTTCTCCCACGATGCGTTCCGGGATCGGGCCTACGAGCCGCTTGAGAAGGAGGAGCGCAAGGAGCGGCACCAGCGGATCGCCGAGGTGCTGGAGGCGCGGGGAGAAGGGCGGGAACTGCTCCGGATCCCCACGCTGGCCGAGCATTTCTCCCGGGGCCGTGACCTCGACAAGGCCATGCACTACAGCGTAATGGCCGGCGAGTCGTCGTGCAGGATCCACGCTCACGATTCGGCCAGGCGCTACCTGAAGGCTGCGCTGCTGATGCTGCGGGCCAGGGGTAGCGATTTCCCGGGGCTTCCGGGGTTCGAGCTGCGGGTTCGGCAGGCGTTGGGGGATACCTACGCTGCCACGGGGGAGTACGAGTTCGCGGACCGTGAGTACCAACGGGCACTCGAGTTCGCTACTACCGAGTTCTCCCGTGCGGACCTTATCGGCCGGCGCGCCCTGGTCTGCTTCAAACGTGGGGAGTTGGAGACCGCTGTGGCCGGAATGGAGGAGGCGCTGGCTCTTCTCGGCGTCAGATTCCCCAGGGGGCGCGTCCCCCTGCTCCTGGGCACGGCCTGGAACGCTGCCGGCCTTCTTGCTGCCGAGTGGATGTTTGGCCGCTCCGCGGTCAGGGGGGGGGGCGAGGCGGACCCGAGCGACCGGCTCCGGATAGCGCTCCTCAACAGGTTGACCTTCCTGTTCTTCTTCTTCTCCATCGAGAAGACCGTGGCCGTCCATATCCTGGCACTGCGTCGCTCGCGGCGGGTACCGCCGTGCGCCGAGAGCGTGGAGGCGCTGAGCCTTCACGGGCCTGCGATGTGCTCCGTGCCCGCACCGACGCGCGCATTGAGGGCGGGCTTTGACAGCGTGGCCACCGCCCGGGAGTTGGGGCAACCTGGGCCCCTCATGGTTGCCCTGTTCTACTCCGGGGTCACCAACTACTTCCTGGCCCGCTGGGGCGAGGCTTCCCGGGATCTGCGCGAAGCCATGGCCCTCTTCGGCAGGACAGGGGACGTGTTCACGTTGGAGCTGGCGCACGAGAACCTGGGATTCACGCTGTACCAACAGGGGGAGTTCGGATTGGCCCTGGCTCAGTTCAACCGGAGCCTCGAGCTCAGCGTGGATGTCGGGGATCAACGCGGGGAAACCGTCGGGCACGCGTTCATGGCACGCATTCACGCTTTCCAGGGGGACTTGAACCGGGCACGCCGGCAGATGGCAGCGGCCAGCACCAAGGTGCATGCGCTCCGGGACAATTCGCTCCGATGCGGAGTGCGGCAGAGCGCGGGGATCGTCCACCTGGCGGGCGGATACCGGAAGCAGGCCCTGGCCTGCCTGGAGGAGTCGTACAGCCTGTTCAAGGAGCACCACCTGGTGCAGGAGTACGTGGCCGGGATCGGCTACACGCTGGTGGAGGCGCTGCTGGGGACCCGGGAGGAGTTCCGGGCCCTCTCTCCTGAGGAGCGCAGCACCGTGCTCAACAGAGCACGCAAGCTGCTTGCCGAGTCGCAGAAGGTCGTGCGCTGCTTCCCGGCCCACGCGGGTCCGGCGATACGGGTGAGGGGGTTGCTGGAGCTGCGGGCGGGCCGGCCCAGGCGGGCCTGCAGGCTTCTGAAACGAGCGATCCGCATCCTCAAGCCGCTGCGGATGCGGTATGAGCTGGTACGAGCGTACGAGTTGCTGGCCGAGGCCTCGAGCCCGGAGGGGCTGGAGAAGGTTGGGGCGCTGGCGATGGCCCGGAATCTGGCGCTGGAGGTTGGATGCGCAGCGAACAGGGTTGGTTGTCGGCCGACTTCCGGCCCCGGGGGGCCTGGCGTCCTCCTGGAGCCCCTCTCGGGGGAAGGGGAGACGATTCCCGTCGACCCGGGCACGGCCGCCACGGTCCTGCGCTCTCCGGCCGGGGAGAACGAGCTGCTGACGGAGTTGGTGGAGGTGGGCCGCTTCCTCGCTTCGTCCCTCGACCTGGACAAGCTGGCCCGGCGTAGCCTCGAGGCCGCTGTCAGAGTGACCGGCGCCGAGGTCGGGCTGTACTGCGTAGTGGACCGCCCGTCCGGGGACATCTCCGTCCGTCTTACGCACACCTCGGACGACGGGGGCGATGCCGTTCCGGAGCCCGACCATTTCAGCCGATCGGTCATCGAGAATGCGTTGCGCGGCAGCGCTCCGCTCCTGGTCGAGGATGCCCTGCTCGATCCTCGCTTTGCCACGGCAGAAAGCGTCCTTTCGCACCAGCTCCGGTCAGTGCTGTGCTTCCCGGTCGTTGCCGGTGGTCGGGCGCTGGCCGCGATCTACCTGGAGAACAGCTCCGGCTCGAACTGCTTCCGGCCCTTCCACGTCGACGTCGTGAGGATTCTCGCAGCGCAGGTCTCGGTCTGCACGGAGAACGGCCTGGCATTTGCCCGGGTGGAGGAGATGAACCGGGAGCTGGAAGGGAAGGTCGAGGCCCGCACGCTCGAGCTTCAGACTGCCGGCAAGGAGCTTGCCTCCCGGAACCAGGAGTTGTCGAACGCACTGGACGATCTGCGGCGCACCCAGGATGCCCTGGTCCAGCAGGAGAAGCTGGCGTCCGTAGGGAGGCTGGCCGCTGGGGCCACTCACGAGATCAACAACCCGCTCAGCTTTGTCCAGGGCGGTGCCTACGCGGTGGACCGCAAGGTCGCCCAGATCGACTCGCTGATCGCTCAAAGCGGGCTGGGGAGCGAGTCGATCGCTCGACTCGTGGCCGAGACCCGCAGCCTGTGCCGCATCCTCATCGACGGGAGCATCCGGATCAAGAACGTGGTGGAAGGGTTGTGGCACGTGGCACACGGTCGCGAGCCAAAGCTGGAGCCCCACGACATCCGGCAGAGCATCACCAGCACCGTGGCCCTTGCCGAAAGCCAGCCCAGACCGGGGCTGGTGTTCGAAACCGAGCTCGGCGAGGTCCCTTCCATCCGCTGCTCCCCCGGAGCGATGGACCAGCTCTTCCTGAACCTGGTGCTCAACGCCATCGATGCCATGGAAGGGAAGGGGCGGATTTGCCTGAAGTGCTGGTACGAGGATGGGCACGTTCTCGCCTCGATTTCAGACACCGGCCCCGGGATTCCCGAGGAGCTGAAGAGCCGGATATTCGAGCCATTCTACTCATCGAAGCCGCCCGGGAAGGGGGCGGGGCTGGGACTTTCCATCTGCCTGGGAATCGTCTCCCGGAGAGGTGGCACCATTCGGCTTCAGAGTGAGCCCGGAAAGGGGGCTACCTTCGTGGTGCGCATCCCCGTGGAAGTCCCCGATGCCGCGACTGCCAGGAGATTTCAATGGAACGAGCCAACGGTGACCGGATGAAGAGGCATACCATTCTCGTCGTGGATGACGAGCCCAACTCCCTGTCGGTGATCAAGTCGCTGCTCGAGGAGGAGTACGAGGTTCTCACCGCGTCCTCCGGCCGGGAAGGGCTTGACGTGTTCTCGCACAGCCACGTCGACATGGTGATCGCGGATCAGCGCATGCCCGACATGTCCGGCATCGAGATGCTCCTGGCCATGAAGCGGGTGAACGGAGACTGCGTGCGCATCGTCCTGACCGCGTATGCCGATTTCGACGCGGTGCTCACCGCGTGCAACCAGGGCGACGTGTACAGGTTCGTCCTCAAGCCGTGGAACCCCGAGGAGATGTCGATCGCCATCCGCCAGGCGCTGGAGCATCGCGATGCTCTGCGGGGGCGGGAGCACCTGCTCGTCCGACTCGAGCGGCAGAATCGCGAGCTCATCGAGACCGCACAGGAGCTTCGCAAGGCCCAGGACAGCCTGGTGAATTCGGAAAAGCTGGCCGCGGTGGGCAAGCTCGCAGGCGACATGCTCCACGAGCTCAAGAACCAGCTGTTCCTGGCCATGCTGGCAGAGGAATACAAGAAGAAGTACTGGTACGACGGGGACCTCGTCCGCTTCCTGGATTCCATAGTCGGTCTGAACGACATCGTTGCGGACATGCTGGATGGGTACAGGCACTATGTCCGAGGAAGGCTGCCGACGTTGAACCTGGGCGAGGAGGACCTCGAGAAGATCCTGGTGGAGGTGGTCGCTCTCACCTCGTCGGCAGCCTATGCGTCGGAGCGGAAGATCGAGTACGCCGGTGGAGAGCCGCTCCTCCTGGTCTGCGACAGGCACAAGGTCAAGCGGGTGCTCACCAACCTGGTACGCAACGCTTGCGAGGCCCTGGCGCCCGGTGGGCGGGTCGTGCTCCAGCGCAGGATCGACGGGGACGAGGTCGTGGTCGAGGTACAGGACAGCGGCACGGGAATCGCCCCGGAGCTGATCGAGAAGGTCTGGGAGCCGTTCTTCTCGACCAAGGGTGAGGCGGGGCTTGGCCTTGGTCTGGACCTCTGCCGCAACTTCGTGAATGCCCATGGCGGCAACGCAACGTGCAGCTCGGAGTACGGAAAGGGCTCGACGTTCACGATCAGGCTTCCGCTGGGAGGTCCCGGGCGGATCGGGCCGTTGTAGTAGGGCACCGTTCGGTCTGGCATTGATGCGCGGCGATCGATGTCCGACCTGTCTCACGAGGCCTTGCCGAAGCAGGACTACCGCCGCTCGGGCAGGAGTCCCCGGAGCGCGGCTGCGAGGGCCGCATAGTCGTCCAGACGGTTGTATGCCTGGCAGGAAACCCTCAGGATTCGACAGCCCAGTGCGGGCCACCGGATGACCGGCACCTCGATGCGATGCCGGTTCCACAGGATGTCCTGGAGCGGGTCACCCCGTCCCGGCGGCTCAGTGCCCGGGATGGAAGGGCCGGGAAGGACCAGAGCGGCCATGGCTCCGACCATCGAATCCGGGCAGGGCAGCTCGAGCCCCAACTCGTTCGACAGGAGCACCCGGGCCGCAAGGGCCAGCTCGCGATTCCGGCGCTGGAGGCCTGCCATGCCGTCCGGGAAGAGCGATGCCAGGAAGCGGATGGCCTCGGGAACGGCCAGGAACGGCGTGGGGTCGGAGGTGCCGGTCCAGTCGAACTCGACCCGGAAGCGGGAGCGGTCGGTGCGGGAATCGTTGGCCCCGTGGCTGATCACGAGCGGCCGGGTCGACCTGCGGAAATCCTCCCGGACCCAGAGGAATGCAGCCCCCTTGGGCGTGCAGAGCCACTTGTGGCAGTTGCCCGTGTAGAAGGCCGCCGCGAGCGAGTCGAGCGCCAGCGGGACCTGGCCGGGGGCATGTGCCCCGTCCACCAGCGTTTCCACCCCCCGAGAGGAAAGCTCCCGGATCAGCCTGTCGACCGGCAGCACGAGCGCGCTCGGGCTGGTGACATGATCGATGAGGAGAAGGCGGGTCCGCCGGGTCACGGCCGACAATACCGCCTCGACCACGGAATCCTCCTCCGTGCAGGGGAACGGGATGTGGACCGTGACGACCCGTGCCCCGGTGCGCTGCGCAGCGGTTTCCAGTGCGTTGCGACAGGCGTTGTACTCGTGGTCGGTCACGAGGAGCTCGTCGCCGGGGTTCAGCGCAAGGGCGGCAAGTGCGATGTTCACACCGGTGGTTGCGTTGGGGACGAACGCAAGCCCCTCCGCATCCGCTCCGACAGACCGCGCCAGCTCGATGCGGGCCTCGTCCAGGAGCATCTCGATCTCGCGGCCGAGAAACAGGACCGGCTCCCGCTCCATCCGATCCCGCAGCCGAGCCTGGTATTCCAGGACCTGTATCGGGCAGGCGCCGAACGAGCCATGATTGAGGAAGACCACTTCAGGATCCAGCAGCCAGTGTCGTCTCATCGGTTCCTCGATGGAGCTCGTGACGAGGGAGAGGCAGCGTCTCAGGCTACTTGCACTGCGCTGCAGCAGTCCCACAGACACCGAGGAACGACTCGACGAAGGCCAGCAGCGGCTTGGGCATCGTGCCGCCGAAATAGGACTCGTCGCACCAGTCCGTCGAGATCTTGGTCAGCGAACCGTCCGCTGCGGTCAGGACGACATCGAGTGCGTACACGAACTGGTCGCAGCAGCAGAAGGGGTTGTCGGGGCTCTTGTAACTGGGCAGGACCGAGGGCCAGTCCACGGCTTCTGCTGCGGGCAGGAGGGGGGCCGTGTCTTCCTGCGTGACCGGGACCTCGCATTTGACCTTGTCGGGAGCGGAGTACACGGTCACGAGATCCTTGGCGAGCTGGTACCCGGTGAACTGGTAGAAGAAGCCGCCCTCCTTGGTGAACTTCCCCTCGACTCGGATCCACTTGCCCGGTCCCTGCGGCGCCGGGCCGCAGATCCCGTCGATGCAGGCTGCGGCCGCCGCCGGGGCGCACTTGCACACGGCCCCCGCACAGCCGGCATCCTGGTACTTCTGGCCGAGCCCATCCAGATCGGGCTGGCTCAGGGTCTGGTTCACGTACTCCCAGCATCCGCCAAGCCCGGTCCAGCACTGGCCGACGAGCACCTGGCAGTCGGCATCCTTGGAGCAGGAGGAGGCGGATTCGACCATCATGGCGTAGTCCGCCTCGATGGTGGCGCAGGAGGGGGGGCAGAACATCTTCGTGCACGCCACCGTGAAGTCCTCCATGCACGTGCAGGTGTTGCAGCCGTCGCCTGCGGGCCACGACTCGCCGGGGAGATACCCGCCCTCGCAGGTCGGGCATACCATGGCCGTGCAAGCGATCTGGAGATCCTCGGTGCAGGTGCACGCGTTGCATCCGTCCTCGGCCTCCCAGGTATCGCCCGGGAGGTGGCCGTCTTCGCACGCCTCCACGCAGGCCATCTCGGTGCAGGCAATCGTGAGATCCTCCATGCACGTACAGGTGTTGCATC